>ENA-OVFU01000104-OVFU01000104.1-human-gut-metagenome-genome-assembly--contig:-NODE-104-length-71717-cov-16.361544_pt1 | contig 71717 bp, 60 predicted proteins | sample MGYA00237764_ERZ505407 | MGnify/ENA primary metagenome ERZ505407 (study PRJEB26158, sample SAMN06016366) | human gut metagenome | biome: human gut; feature: ankylosing spondylitis patient; material...
TAGAAAAACCAATCCAAAATAAAATTGCATTAATAATAAAGAAAATAACAAGTAAAGTATATTTTCCAAATAATGTCATTATTCCAGTTATAATCGTTTCAAAAATTCCAGTTACTTCTTTATTTATACAATTATAGATATATATATTTTTTACAAGTGCTATAATTGCAACGACAACAACCATTATACCTCCATCCTCCGAATAAGAGGCTTTATTTTCCATCTGTGGTTTTTGTGGCGGTGTTATATGATTTAGCTCATAATTGTTTCTCTTAATATCGTTTTCCACTTCGCTTATTTCATTATTCAATCTGTTTCCAACACACTCGATATAATATACATCTCTAAGATATGGAACTAAAAAATCTCTATTGTATCTCGCCATACTTCTCCTCCATTTAGTACATATTTTCTAATGTGATTTAACAAACACTCCCACCCACATTAATTTTAGTCTCTCTTGTATTACACTGCTAATTTACAAACAGATGATCTCTCTTTTTGTAATAAACATTATTTGCTGAGACCATTGCAGAACAAAATATTACACACATACCAATGTCTATCGTATATTGCGTTATAATATCACCACCAAAATCTGTGCCCACTATAATCATTGCCAAAATCTTGGCTAAGCAATTTAACGCTGCAACTACAATTATAGAAACCAAGTATTTTTTCCAAGCGTTTTTCTTTTTTTGAAGCATTTCTCTCCATATATAAACAAGAAATACACTCAAAATAACATTTAAAATCACAAATACTATATCTATAATTTTTGCACTAGGATAAAATCCATAAAATATATATTGCTCTCCACCTTCATCAAACATTTCTATGATAGTTCTTGCAGCATTTCCTAAATTAATAAGTATTGAAAGCAAAAATCCTGCATAGACCAAGAAATTATGCCATTTCATCGGCAGCTCCTGCTGTCCGTTATTCATATACATATTTACATTTGGATTTATCTGCTGCCCCTGCTGCGGATATTGTCCGTTGTTTATATACATATTCCCATTTGGGTTTATCTGCTGTCCCTGCTGCGGATACTGTCCATTGTTTATTTGCATATTTCCGTTTGGATTTATCTGCTGTTGCTGATACGGTTGCTGCTGGTACAGCTGTTTCTGTCCGTTGCTCATTTGCATATTTCCGTTTGGATTTCCCGATTGTCCCTGCTGTGGGAACTGTTGCTGCTGATACGGCGGCTGTCCCTGCTGTCGGTTTTGATTATTCATAATGTTATTATAATTTCCTGCCTGTATTTTTTTTGCCGACTCAATTCCTAATCTGCTGCCACAATTAACACAAAATCTTGCACTTTTTTCATTTTCATATCCACATTTTAAACATCTCATGTTTTATTACCTCCTTTTATCTTTTATTATCAATACCTTACGCATAATTCTTTATAAGCCATTTAATTCTGCTTTTTGTCTGTTTTGTGAGTGATAAATTATATATCATTGTATAACCACTTCCACCTTTCCAGCCTGACGCAGCTTTTTTTGCCGTTTTATCTCTTTTCTTTATCCATTTCAATTCTGATGCAACTAATTTTTTTACCTTATTATTCGGCAATGCTTTTTTTATCTTGTTATAATCTTTGTTTAATTCCTTATCCCACAATTTATACTCCTCGCCAGAGTCCTTATTCATTTCATATTGCGAACCGGAATATGTAAATTTCTTTTTGCATTTCTTATCCAGCTTATTATAACTTTTCATATAACTTGATTTCGTTCCTGCATATGTTTTTACTGCCGAAAAATTAATTCCTGTAAATACAACTGCCATTACTAATATAATTGATAGTACCTTATGTGATTTCATTTTCATATTTTTCTCCTCTCCCTCCTTTAACCTAATAATAGGCATTTGCGAAACTATCATAATCAGTAATTAAATTGTGCATCTGTAACAAATAATGTTAGCAGTGCACTTTGTCACCGTCAGCACTTAGTCAGCGTATTTTGCTGACTTATGTACTGCTACGAGTGACAAGTAGCAAAAGCGTGCCTGCGGTATTATTTGTTACAGGTGTGCAATTAACACAACATATAATTAGTTTCGCAATCAACCAACCTAATAAGCAAAATTATTTGCTATATAATTAAAATCTTCGTAGCTGTATTCTTTTGCACCTGATGATATTCCAAGTTTTTTGCAATATTGATTTCTCTTTCTTCCGAAATTGTCAAAATTACTTTTCTCAGCAGATGTGAATACACTTCGTATCTTATTTGGATCGTCCCCTAAATTTTGATACCATGACTTACTTCCAAAATATACTACAAGTGAATTTGTTGAAAATTGTGCTCCATATCTTGCAGATATTTCATTTATCGCAAGCGTAAACCAGCAGGCTATCTCTCTGTCAGTTGCCCCTTTTCCTTTAAGCCATGTCTCTATTTCATCAACATCCATAACATAATTACGGCTGTCATATGCTACAAATTCATTTCCATAACTGTCATAATTATCTCTGATACTTGGAAGATATTTGTATTTGTAGATAACTTTTTTCTTTGCTTCTGTATTATTTACAACATTTTTGTATTTTTTTACAGAAGTTATCAACTCATTTTTATATGTATTCAATTTTTGTTCCATGCCTGATTTTATTGCATTTTCAAACTCCTGCAATGCCTCTAATGCACTATTTCTGTTCGTAATAATATTTTCGTTTCCGGATATATCCTTTCCGCTTGCTGTCTCGTCTATCTGCACTATATTGTCTTTGTACTTTTTCCAAACTGCATAATTCTCCTGTGCATCACCATATTTGTTGCACTGACTTACTACTTTCTTAAAGTCTTTTTCTAAGCTGTCCATGTCATTTGCTTTTATTGTATTTTTTAGTTTTTTTACGGCTTTTTCGCTTGCGGACTTATAACTGCGGCATTGTTTTGTCAGCTTATTTTCTTTTATTTTTTTATTGTATTCTTTTATTTTATCTGAATATTCTTTAACTTTACTATTATACTGTTTTAACTCCGTAACCACATTGTTTAAACTTTTTATGCTGTCTTTTATTTCTTCCTCATCTGATGAGTCAATATTTTTTATCATCGCCGTAAGTTCATCAAATTTTTCTTTATTGTCGCCTAAAAAACTTATTCCGGCTTTTTCTATATTTTCTTTCAACTGATTATAATCGTCGTTCAGGTAATCCTTAGATGAACTTCCTTTCATATTTGCAAAAACCGCAATAGCAAGCATAGCTGCCATAACAACTCCTAACAGAGCATTGCATATGTATATACCTTTTGAAGTTTTTACTGTCTCATAATCATGTGCTCCTTTTACATTGTTGTAATCTATATTACTATTTCCATTTATATTGTTACCTTGAAAGTTTATATTACTGTTTCCATTTGCATTCCCCACATTAGCACCGCATTTTTCACAAAACATATCTGCATCGCCAAGTATATTTCCGCAATTATAACATTTCTTCATTTCTGCCTCGCTTTCTATAGTTCCTCCCTATAAGATTTCCAGAATTTCTGAGCCATCTGCTATTATCAGCTTTTCTTTCTGAGTCAGTTTTATTGTCTCTCCGTCCCGTATGATTTTCCCATCCTCAAAGCGTATGCCATTTTTTGAATAACATATAATACTTATAAACGTTCCCGAAACATCCATAAAAATCGTGCAATGTTTTCTGCTTACTTTCGGGCTGCTAAGCACAAGATTACATTGCCCCGGGTCACGCCCGACCACTATACTTTCTCCGGGACTTAATTGCAATGATGCCCCTTTAAATGTTCCCTCCGTACCTAATATCATCCCTTTAAGTGTTGTTCCGTAAACAGTCGGTGGTACCAGTATCGCATCTGGCTTATTTTCAAAAGCTCCCTGCTGAATATCATTGTCATAATAACCATATTGCTGCTGGATATTTTCCCCATAACCATTTCCATTAAAATCACTTGAAACCGAATTGTTGTCATACACATTTTTTTGTATTTCATTTTCACTTTTTATGCACCCCATTACAATGTCATATACTAATATGCCTATTGTGCTCAATAATATAAACAAAAATCCAAATTTTACTGAAATGCCTTTATCTCTGACTCCTGTTATTGATATGTAAGCAAACATTTCCATTATCAATATACAAACTGATGATATTATTGATATAACTGCCCCTGCCATAAACTGCTTATTAGCAAGTCCTATCACCAGAAAAGTTATTGCCATAATAAACAGCAAAAGCAATGTGACTATCACAAAATTTCTTAAAGAATTAAGTGCATTAACATATTCTTTTGAAAGGTCTATAGACGAATAAGATAATATTGTTATTCCATTGTAAAGTTTGTAACTGCCCGAATTGTAACTTACCAAAGGCATAAATAAACTTAGCAAAAGCATTATACATATCTCAATTCCCGGTAATGTAAAAATTATATTCATCTTTTTCTTCATTTGCTATTCCCCCTAAGTAACTTGTTATGATAAGGATTTTTTGATTGTATTACAACGCTAATTTACAAACAGATGGTCTCTCTTTTTGTAATAAATGTAATTTAACACAACATATAATTATTTTCACAATCACCTATATCTTATGAAAATAATCCTCTTAAAAGCCACCCACCTATACCGCTTATTGAATCTGATATTGCCTGCTGGATAAAATAACCTAAAATCTTTCCAACTATCAGACTTACTATAAACAATACAATGTGCATTACCAGTATCTCATACAGTTTTACAGATGGCTCTCTTTCAAGTACTTCAAAATATCCGTATAAAAAGATAAAGTTTGTAAACATAACTATAGGTATCACAAGCAACATTACTATCAGCATTATTATTGCTCCAATATCTGAATTAAATATCTTTGCGACATACATCATTGCTATAAAAAATATTATATATGCTGTGAAAAGTATTACTCCAGCCAATGTCTTTACGGCTATTACCGCATAGGTCTGTATGAAAGTTATATTTTCATGGAACAGATATTTGCTCACGACAAACATTACTCCTGCAACAAGCAGCCCCCACAAAAACATCCCAATCAGTATCAGTATGGCATATTTCATTACACTATTGAGCATATCTTGAAATACACTTCCAAATATCTGATCCTCTAAATTTGCTCCTATTATCGCACACGCTATAAGCAGTTCAATCAATAAGACAAACATTGATATGCCTGATATTATAAGCGACTCAGCTATTGAGTTTGAATTTCCAAGATTTTTTACGGCATTTAACGGTGACCTGAATATATCTACTGCAGTAGACAATATTCTTTTTCCAATTCCCGATGCCATCTGGGAGATATTACCCTGATTTCCATTTGGCTGCGGCACCTGATTCCAACCGGAATAACCTCCGTTTATCGGCTGTTGTCCCGGATACCCTCCCGGATAATCTCCGTTTATCGGCTGCTGTCCAGGTGCTCCTCCCTGATAATTTCCGTTTATCGGCTGCTGTCCCGGATACCCTCCCGGATAGTTTCCTCTTATCGGCTGCTGTCCAGATGCTCCTCCCGGATAGTTTCCTCTTATCGGCTGCTGTCCAGGTACTTCTCCCGGATAATTTCCGTTTATCGGCTGCTGTCCCGGTACTCCTCCCGGATAGTTTCCTCTTATCGGCTGCTGTCCCGGTACTTCTCCCGGATAATTTCCGTTTATCGGCTGCTGTCCAGATACTCCTCCCGGATAGTTTCCTCTTATCGGCTGCTGTCCAGATACTCCCCCAAGATGATTTCCGTTTATCGGCTGCTGTCCCGGTACTCCTCCCGGATTATTTATTTTCCGATTCTGTTCTTTTTGTTTCTGCATATAATACTGTTTTCTTAACTGTTCCTGTTCTTTTGCGAACTCAATCTCACGCTTTTTGCTCTGCTCGCAGTTACATTTCTCACCGTTTTTTAATTGCTTTCCGCAATATCTGCAAAATGCCATTTTTATCTCTCCTTTCCGTTTGCCGTTCATCGCTGCCATGCTGTCAGCAATGATTACATTCACTCTTTTTCTTATGTTTATCTAAGCTTATACAAGTTGTCCTCATTTCCCATATACAACTCCTCTGCTGATGAAAGATAATATTCCTTTTCTCTTTCAAGCCTTGCTCCGTTTCCTAGAAATGTTCCATTTTTTGAATAATCCACTACACGATACTTATTTAATGCTCCTACATATGTTATCTCGCAATGCTTTCTACTCACCTGTGCATCTGTTATCGCATATGTGCATTGTGTCGCATCCCTGCCAAATATCACCTTTTGGTCACTTGGCAGAGGTATCAGCTTTCCGATATGCGTTCCTCTTATACATATCAAACCTCCCTGTTTATCCTCAGATAAAGCAAGGCTTCTTGTCACCTGCATTGTCAATATATCATTTTTCAATTCAATCCCCCCTATAATATTTTTTTGATTTCTTCCTGATAGCGTCTGCTTATCGGTAATACACTTTCACCTACTTTTATCTCTGTTCTCGAACTTCCCGTTATATATTTTTTGTTTACCAGATAACTCTGATGACACCTTACAAATCCATACTGTTTAAGCATTTCTTCAAGCTCGTTCATTTTGGCATAAAAGCTTATACTCTCGCCTTTCTGGTATATTTTTATTTTTCTTTTTTCGCCTTCAAAATAATAGACTTTATCAAGAAGTATCTGCTCTTTTTTTCCATTTACCGATATATGCAGGCAGTTTGTGCATTTCGACCGTTCTGTCATGTACCTGCCTATTTCATCATCTAGACGCTTTTTGTCTACAGGCTTTAATATGTATGAAAATGCCTTATAAGTATATCCGTCAAATATATGCTCCGCAGATACAGTTATAAATATAATATCCACATCAACATTGTTTTCCCGTATATATTTTGCAGTATTCAATCCGTCATATTCCGGCATATTTATGTCTAAAAGCAACAGGTCAATGTCAAATTCTTCTTTTTCTATATCATCAACCACCTGTTTTCCCGACATATAATGTACTACTTGTGCATCGTCATAAGAAAATATTGAATGTATCACTAAATCATGTATCTTTTCTCTATACTCTCTGTCATCATCACATATTCCTATCCGTAACATATCCTACCTCATACTTCACCCTGACTGTTCATCCTCCGCACCAGTTTTTTTGCGTTACCATCCACACTGTAAATGTGAACAATAATGCTTTGCTTTTGCGGCTGATAACTTTATCCCAGTTTTATTGCTTCATGTCTTCCTGCCATATACAATATTGTTCCCGGTGCAACACTTACATACTGACCTTTTATTGCTTTTGTTCCATCCGAAAATTCAATTCCATTTGATGAATAATCTATAACATAATATCTTTGCTCTGTACCGTTATATCTTATTCCACAATGTCTTCTGCTTATCTTCGGATAACTAAATACAAGTGTCGCACACTTCGGATCTCTGCCGAGTATCACTTCATCTCCGTCATTCATCACAAGTTCGGAAGAACTGTATTCTCCCTCCATTCCATATAAGCATCCTGATTTTGGAAGCATGCCCGGTGTAGGTTTATATCCTCCCGGCTCTGGCTCTGCACCAGTGCCTATATCATCACCTGCAACTGTCATATCTCCTGCATAATTTCCTGACACGAAATCCACCGGCGGCATTCCCGTCATATAATGCTTTCCGTCTTCACCAACATAACCATCCGGATTTGGTGGCATCGGCGGTGTTAAAATTTGATTTTTTCCATCATCATGCTGTGGCGGCATCGGCGGGTCATATGGATATTGTGGATTTATCGGCTGTGGCGGTATCGGTGGTATCGGAAAATCCCATTCTTCCTCTGACTCCTCCTTTTCCATTTCAGGTTTTAATGCCGTCATAAAGAGTATTCCTGCTACAATGAGAAACACTCCTGCCACAAGTGTTACATATACACCTGCTCCCGTGCAGTTGCTCATTATTTTTGACACGGCATATTTGCCTACACCGTCTATATCAAACAATCTTGCATCGACAAGCGTGATACTTTTTACATAATCGTCTATCTTGTCCCATATCATTCCCGGTATCATAAATGAATAGATAAGCCTTGCAACAACAGTCACTGCTCCCGTGGCTATAATCATTATCTGGTTTGTCTTTCCTGTGACAGCAATGACTATAAGCGATGCTACTGCCAAAAGTACAGGAATTAACAATAATATTGCCATAATCTTAAATACATTCTTTACATCACTGTCACTCAGCTTTTTTGCCGATTTTTTAGCGGAATTGCTTTTTTTAGCCGTCGATTTTTTTGCCTTATTTTTACTTTTTGAACTTTTCTGTTTCGTTGTTGTCTTTTTGGTTGATTTCTTTGTTGACTTCTTTGAAGATTTTTTCATCTTTGCCGATGCTTTCTGTGCCGAGAGAATACCTGTATTTTGGGCACTCTTACTGCCTGATTTTTTTTCACCGGCTTTTTTTGTTATTCCCTCTATATCGTCAATCTCATCATCAGCAGTAAAGAGCCATTTGACTAACATTATCTGTGAGATAGAACTTCCTTTGTCTTTCTTATCAATCTTATCATCAAATTCTTTTACCTTATCATCCCATTTACTTGTATTTTCTTTGTATTTGTCTATGACTTTTTTATCAACCTGTGCCTTTTTTGCTGTTTTTGAGTCCTCGTCTTTTGCATACTTATTTATCTGTACTGCCGTTTTCAGATATTTTTCTCCCGAAATGCTCATTGACGGCAAAAACAGTGATATTATTATGATTATCATAAAAACAGCACCGACACACATCTGCCATTTAAAACCTTTTTTCTCCATGTGTACCTCCTAACTCAATTCATCAATTCTTTCTAACACCGTATATGACTCCTGTATCCTCTTTGTCCTATCAAGTTCCATGCAGTCACACGCCAGTTTTATCCACTTTTTTCTGTCACGGAGCTTAAATCTGTGTTCTACTTTTATCTTATCTGTTCCGCTTTCAAGTCTTTTTATCACATCCGGTGCTTTCTCCAATGTAAGACAATGATACATTGTCGCACCGACGGCATATATGTCCGTCCATGTCCCCTCGTTGCCTGCCTTGCCCGATTTTGCCGTCTGATATTGTTCAGGAGCGGCATAATCCGGCTTTAAGAATGACGCCGTAAATGTCATTTTCTTATCATATATATACTTTGCCGCCCCCATATCTATAAGAACAATCTCACCGTTTTTCTTCCTTATTATGTTTGCGGGTGATATGTCGCAATGTATCATTTTCCTTTCGTGCATATTAGAAAGTGCTTTTAATACCGGAACAAATATCTCTTTTATCTCTTGCGTATCATACAATTTATTTTTTCTCTTTCTAAGCTCTCTGCCTATGCTCTCCCCCTGTATGTACTCCATTACCATGTATGCAGTATCATTTTCAAAAAAGGCATCGGTTACCGTCACGATATTTTCAGTGTGTATAAATTTAGCTGTCATTTTTATCTCACTGACAAAGGATTTAAGTCCGTATTTAAACGGCTCAACCATGCCCGAATGTCTTATTGATACATAATTTTGTTCTCTCTGAACCCACTGTTTAGGAAAATATTCCTTAACGGCTACATTTCTCAAAAGATTTATATCCTTTGCAAGATAAGTAATTCCAAATCCGCCAATCCCTACGATACCTAATATCTGATACCTGTCATTTAAAAGAGTATCCGCAGGCAATATATCATTTTTATCTGTATTTCCATTGTCAATATGGGATATTATGTCTTTTTCGCCCCAGACATTTTCTTTTATGCAAAGCTCATCTTCCTTAATATCAGTTCTGTCTGCCGAAATACATAAAACTTTCCTGTCAAGCACAATCCCTGCCGACAATATCTTAAAATCAATGTCATTTTCTTTCGATAAGACTGCTATATCCGAAAGAGCCATGTCGCTGTCATCATTAAGCACGAGCAAAAAGCATTTTATCTCCAGCACACTGTCCCATGCTCTCCATATCGTATATGTATCGCTTTGACTGAAACGGCATCCCAAAAGCCATCTCTTTTCTATGACCGCACCCTGACACCATTTTTGAACTTCCCTCTTTATGGTTTTGTTGTCAAATCCACATATACTGCATACCGTGGCATCGTCGGGCAGTTCCTCAAAGCATCCCATACAAATCTTTGTCTTTTCCATATCAATCCTCACTGTGCTGTTTTAAATATTGCATTGCTGCTTCTTCTCTTGTAATATCAGGTATTGGCATTATCTCAGGCATTGTCTTTTGCCTCACTGCCTCGGCAGTCGGTTTTTGCGGCTTTTCTCCCGGCAGATACTCATGATAAAGTTCATAATACAACTCTGCCATTGACTGGTATCTGTCCTCTATCTGCACATTAAGACCTTTTAATATAGCATTTGCCTGATAATCTTCTATTTCTATATTGAACATATTAAGAGGTATTGTCTTATCTTCTGCGACACGCTCATAAGCTTTTTGCAATTTTATCCCCGTCAGCAGATAATACATTGTGGCACAAAGACTATACACATCTGTCCACGGTCCCTGATTTCCGTTTCTGTCATACTGCTCTATAGGTGCATAACCGTGTTTCAGAAAAATGGATGTCTCCTGACCTGCTCCACTGTGTTTTGCAGCTCCAAAGTCTATCAGTTTTGCCTTAAATTTGTCATTGAGCATAATATTGTCAGGACTTATGTCCCTATGTATCACACCAGCCTTGTGCACGCTGTTCAATGCCTTAATAACATCTTTTAAAAGTTCAAACAATATATAACTCTGTAAAACTCCACCTGAGCTTTTTGCAAACTGCCTGAAATTTATCCCGTCTATATATTCCATAACTATATATGCCGTCTTGTTTCCGTAAAAGAAATCCCTTACGGAAACTATTCCCGGCATACCATAAAATTTTGAGAGTGTTTCTGCTTCTTTTATATATCCCTTAAGACCGCCAAGATAAGCAGCCTTTTTTGTATTTACCGTAAACACATCCATACTGTATGTACTATATTCCGTGGAATAGGTTGTCGTCTGCTCTCTCTTTGCCACGCCTTTTGGAAAATATTCTTTTATACACACCTTTTTACTCTGGTAAAAATCCCATCCTATATAGGTAATGCCAAAACCACCTATTCCTATGACCTTTCCGACAAGATATTTGCCGTTGAGTATCTCGTACGGTGGCATACCATTTTCCGGCTGTTGATAATCTTTTAATGAAAATCCGCATTTTGGACATGGCACACCGGTGTTTTCCAATAACTCCATACATCCCATACAAAGCCTGTTGGGGTCAACAAGTGTTTTGTCCATTTTTACCACCTCCTTCTATATTTAAAGATATTTAATAAAGCGTACATTCGCAATCTGCCTTATCCACCGCTTAATACTTTACAAAAAGCGGGTAAATACTTATTCTACATTTAAAAATCAAAGTCACTGTCATCACTTACAAACTCATCAGTGCTTGAATTTTTCTTTGATTTTTTCTTGTCTGACTTTTTACCTGTAGTTTTTTTCTTACTGCCTCCACCCGAAGCAACATTATAGTTCATTTTTCCTTTCGACTTATCCGTTTTTTTGCTGCTGTCAGGCTTCGGTGCCGCAGGTGCAGGCGGTTCAGTAGGTGCAGGAGTAGGTGTCGGTGCACCGAGACTTACCACAATACTTACTTTTTTAGGAACTTTTTCCTTTTTAGGGATATTTTTGTCTTTGCTGTTACTGTTATATTTTTTTCCTGACTTTGGTTCCTGGCTTATTATGTCACCCTTAGCAACACTTTCGCTTATAACCTGGTCTTTTGTCGTAAGCTTTATCTTGCACTTATACTTTTTATTCAGCTTATCTATAACAGATTTTGCCTCATCAAGATTTTTGTCCTTTAAGTTTGGCAGTTTGAACACATACTTGTCCTTTTTGCCCCATGATATATAAAATTTAAGTTTGTCTATATCTTTTGATGAAACATCGCCGCTCTTGCTCTGTTTGAAGCACTTGTCTTTTGAAGCCGAATTGTAGTCATATTTAAAACTTATGTCTGATGTGACACCTGCATTTTTAAGGTTTGTCTCTATCTCACTTTTTGACATTTTAGTCATTTTTTCTATGGTGACTTTCCCAGCACTTCTGACGGTCACTTTTACGACTTTATCATCCGGAATATCTGCTCCCTGTCTCGGCTCAGTGTCCTCCACTTTCTCGCTCTTACAGGCTTTATCATATATATATGTAACTTTTGCCTTGCAGCCTGCATCATCCAGATTTTTCTTATATTCTTCCCAAGTGGTGTTTCCTCTCTGATATGCTGCCATCTTTTCAACATTTGAACCGGAATTGTCACCTCTGTTTTTATTTATGACTCTGTTTGCAACACTTACACCTACAAATACCGCACCTGCACAAACAGCCATGCTGCCTGCAAGTATTGCTGCCCTCTGCCATGCCGCCATCGCCATAAACTTCTGCTTCAGACGGTTTCCGACCGTGTCCTGGTCGTCCTTTACTTTTGGCAAAATCCATTCCGGCTCATATACCGGAACGAAATTTTTGCCATCGAGTGCCTCCATGAAATCTTCCGCACATTGAAGCCTGAACTGTGGCTGTATATTAAGGCAGGTCATTATGGCAAGTTCTGCCTGCTCCGGAATATTTATCCCGACCTCAGACAATGTAAGCAGCTTATCCTCCTGTGTCCTGTCATTTGCAGGCTGAGGTTTTGCCCCCGTCAACATTCTGTAGAAAAGTGCCGCTACCGCATACAAATCCGTATATGGTCCCTGCACTGCTTTTCTTCCATACTGCTCGATAGGTGCGTAACCCTCTTTAAGCACAATTGCCGTATTTTCATTTTCAACACGCTCAGCATATTTTGCCGCTCCAAAATCTATAAGTTTGATAACACCTTCATTTGTAACAATAATGTTGTCAGGTGCTATGTCCCTGTGTATTACACCACGCTTATGTATTTCTTTAAGAGTGTAGAGTATCGTAAGCACAACTCGTCTTGCCCAGTCATACTCCACTCTGTTGCCCTTAAGTTTAAGGATATGTTTTACATCCATTCCTTCAAGGAACTCCATCACGATGTAACCGGTGTTGTTTTCCTCAAAGAAGCTGTAAACCTGAACAACACCTTTTACATCCTGCAGGTTTGCTATACTTCTCGCTTCTTCGAGGAAGTGACGGAGACCTATCTTAAAACGCTCATGCCTTACGCTCTCTGATATTACCGATACAGTGCCCGTAGTTCTCTCTCTGCCAGAAAGCTGCTTAGGAAAATACTCCTTTATGGCGACTTTGCATTGCAAAAGGTTGTTCCAGCCTATATAGGTATTTCCAAATCCACCTGAGCCAAGCAGTTTGCCGACGATAAACTTTCCCTGCAATACCGTACCCGGCTTGAGACACATATCAGCATTGTATTCTATATTTAATTTTTCTTTACAATACGGACAGATATCCTTTGTATTGTCAGCTATCTGCCGCATACAGCTATAACAAAATCGCATATATGTTTCCTCCTGAAAGATTTGTACTAAATTTAGTTACTGCTAGGTCCAAAGTCATGAGCATATCCGGTATCCTTTTTACTGCTACCACTACCCTTTGAACTTCCATCAGACTTTTTAGGTGTGCTGTCGCTATTACCACCTCTGCTATTGCCACTTGGTTTTGTAGCTGTTTGAGGTTTCCTTGTCACTACCGGCTTTGGTGTAGGTTTTGGCTCAGCAGAAATCTTAAGCCTGTCGCCCTGCTTAAACTCAGTAACATTTGACTTTCCGTTTACCCATACTTTTTTGACAATATAATTGTCAGGATATTTTGTTCCAAGTAATGCACCGGCATTTGAAGCATATCTTTTTAGTCTTGCAACAGTAAGTGAACTGTTTATCGATACATGGCTTCTGACTGTGGCAAAAAGCTTTCCGTCACCGTTTTCAGAATCATCATTTCTTCCGTCATAGCCCTTTTTATTTTTAAGACTTTTAGAGAGAACTTTTACTATAGTTCCCCTGCCATATCTGAAACTTACATACTCACTTGAATATTTGTCCGATGACAGAGTGCGAAGTCTTGCCCTGTTTCCTGTTTTATGGTCTTTAGGATTTTTGCTGTAGACAAACTTAACTGACGATATACTCTTTCCTTCAAATGTACCGTATCTTCTACAGTTTGCTTTCGACATTGTGTAATATGCACCGGTATGGTATATAAACTGAATCTTCTTCTTGGAAGTATCCATTCCGTTTATCTTTGCAGTCTGTCTCTTTATCTCGCTGTCAGCTTTCGCCGTATCAGAAGCATATTTCTTTCTTATCGCATCAAGGTCTATTGTATTTTTGTCATATATTATCTTTGACAAAGTTCCGTAAGCCTGTGTATCATCACCTTTTTTCAGGCTGACTCCGTCAGGTATATAGCTCTGCATATATACATCTTTAGATGCTTTTATACGCTTTTTGACAGACGCACTTTGAGCCCACCTTGTGTTGGTGCAGTTTTTAAGCCACTTTTCTGAAAATGTTACATTCTTTGTACTTGCGACTATGACATTTGCATATACCGTCCTGTTTTTCTTTATGTCCGAGTTCACTTCATCCAAAGTTCTTCCGTCCTTAAGCACATCATTTGTCTTATCATTGTATTCAAGCACCGTACCCTCGGCATTGTTTGGGTCATATCTGTACTCAACAGTCCTGTTTTCTTTTTTAAGACCAAAATCTGTCCACTCTTTATCAAAATCAGCAAGCGTCATATCACCGCTTTTTACTTCGCTGACAATCTTAAATTTTTCCTGTGTCGCACCCTGGTTGCTGCTTCCTCCGTCATGCAGTCCCTTTATCACAACTGCACCTCCGGCAATAACAGCCACACCTACAACTGCTACAAGACCTTTCACCCATATAGGCATTTTTCCCGTGTCACGCTTTGCACGCTTTACTTTGCGTCTTTTTGTATCGGAAGAATTAAGCTCTTTGTAAAACTCCTGTGCAGTCTTTGTCCTGTCATCCTGATACACATTTAAGGCATTCATAAGTGCGTTTTCCATCGACTGGCTTATACCTGTGTTTAATTTTGACGGCTCTGTTATCTCATCAGATAATGCTCTGTCTACAGACTCAGGCGGCACTTTTCCCGTTATCATCCTATACATGACTGCCGCAAGAGCATAAACATCCGTCCACGGACCTCTTTTTCCCTGACTTCTGTACTGTTCTTCCGGTGCATAGCCCTGTTTTAATATGATGGCAAGACTTTTTGAATTTGCCGTCGTTACATATCTTGTCGCACCAAAGTCTAACAGTTTCACTTCACCCTGCTCAGTTATAAAGATAGTCTCAGGTGCTATATCACAATGGATAATGTCAAGCGGATGCACTTTTATAAGTCCGATAAGTATCTGTGATATAAACTGTTTTGCCTCCTCAGGTTTATATACCTTTCCCGTATCAAGAACTTCTTTTAATGTCGTTCCCACAAGGTACTCAGATATAACATACCCTGTATCATTTTCAGCTATACAGTCATAAACTTTTGCAACTCCCTGCGTATCGGCAAGCTGCTGTATCTTGTTTCCCTCATTTAAAAATGTTTCAAGACCATGTGAAAACTGTTCGTACGCATCTCCTGAATATATAGTGACTTCACTCTCTCCGTCAGAACGTGTTGAAAAGTCACTCGGAAGATACTCGCTTATTATGACTTTATGCTGTGCCTCGGCATCAAAGCCGAGGTATTTTACCGTATATCCGCCGTACTCCAACGCTTTACCTACGATAAACTTTCCTCCGATAATAGTACCCGGATCCAGATAATATGATTTTTCCCTGACATTCGACTGGTCATATCCGCAAGCCGGACATATTTTGTCGTTGTCAGAAACCTGGTTCATACAACCCATACAAATTTTCATAGCGTTCCCTCATTTCCGTATATTTTTACACAAACTTTTCGGTGTTTAACAGGTCATACAGACAGATAGCACACTGCATATAAACATACATTACTTTCTGCTTTTGACCTTTACATTATTTCTGCTTAACTACATTAATTTTAGATTTATTATTGTGTTTCCATGCCTTATAAGTATCAGCGTTCGTGTTTAATAAAAATTTCATTTCAAAGTTGGTTATTTTAACCGTATATCCTTTTATAATCACACTGTTTTTCTTTTTCTTAATAGGCAACTTAACCAGCCTGTAGCATCTTGAATTCCAATAATTATTACCTTTTGCCATAATATATACATGGCTTAGATTACTCATAACAAAGCTGTTAATTTTTACTTCCAACTGCTGTTTTTTCTTTGAATATGTTGCCGTATATTTAATCTGCGGAATTTTAGATTTCACCGTAATCTTAATCTTATTTTTTCCAATGACATATGTAACAACAGCCTTGCCTGAAAAATATTTCTTCACACTTATCTTTCCGTTCTTTGCATTTACAGAAAGATTTTTCTTGTATTTTGACGGCACTGTGATTTTTTTAACATTAGGGCTTGTTCCAAATATTCCCTTTGAAGTAGCAGAACTTCCCCATGCAACCGTAATTACAGACTTATATACTTTCACCGTAAATTCACATTTAACAGTCTCGTATCCATCTGCTGATATTTCACAATAGTATGTGTATTTTCCTATTTTTGCTTTTTTAGGTGTCTTGTAGCTGCTCTTTTCAGACAATGATTTGTCACTGCCTTTTTTGTACCATTTATAAGTACACTGAGTATCTGTCTTTACAGTTACTTTTAAATTTAATGCCGTACCGCTTTTTACATATTTGTCAGAGTTGTCATAATTTACTGAAAGTTTCTTATTAGGAGTTTTTGATGGCTCTACTGTAGGTGTCACCATAGGAGTCTGACTTGGCTCTGCAGTTGGTATTCCTGTAGGACTCTGGCTTGGCTCTGTTGTCGGTGCTCCTGTCGGGCTCTGACTTGGCGTTGCCATCGGGGTCGCTATTGGTGTTGCTGTCGGGGTTTCCGTTGGTGTTGCTGTTGGCGTCGCTGTCGGTGTTGCTGTCGGGGTTTCCGTTGGTGTTGCTGTTGGCGTCGCTGTCGGCGTCGCTGTCGGCGTTGCCGTTGGGGTCGCTGTTGGCGTTGCCGTTGAGGTCGCTGTTGGTGTTGCCGTTGGGGTCGCTGTTGGGGTTGCCGTTGGGGTCGCTGTTGGCGTTGCCGTTGGCGTCGCTGTTGGTGTTGCCGTTGGGGTCGCTGTTGGCGTCGCTGTCGGGGTCGCTGTCGGCGTTGCTGTCGGAGTTTCCATTGGAGTAACTTTTGCTATCTCGATAATTTCTGTGTGCAGATAAGCAACCTTTCCGTCTGATAACTTAAATTTTGCATAAATTACTATCTGTTTTCCTGCATAATCTGATAATGTTATTTTTTGATTGCTATATTCAATCCAATGTGCAGCAGTACTACCATCTAAACTTTTCAACTCATTTAAATCTTTTACTTTATAAGCATCATCATTCATTTCATCTATGTAGTAATGGAACTCGTTTGTCGTACTACTATCATCACTACCTGTAATAGTAAATGCAGCTTTAGATACTGCCACTGTTTCTTTTTCTGCCGTGCCTGTATATTCACTATATTTTCCGTTCCAATCCTTTGCGTCATCACTATTAGTTTCTCCGCTGACTTCTATCGCACATTTTGATGCTGCTACAATTCCTTCTAGATTTGTCACTTCTGCCTGTGCTTTTACTGTCCCAAAGTTTATCCCGGTAAATAAAGAAAAAATCATTGCTATTGCAACCAGCATTGCCATATTTTTTTTATTCATGTCTTTTACCTCCTATCGTGTATCTTTCTTAAGATTTCTAAGTACAATTACACTTATCACTCCGCATACTGCCATCATTAAAAATAATATCAGCCATGTATTAGTCAGATGTGATGCTCCTCTATTGTATAAATCATTATGTTCATGTGGCATTCCTGTCACTTTCATATTCAGTTTATTTAAGTTTGTGATATTTCCAAGACACTCCATAGACCATCTGCTGACAGTAATGTAAGATATTTTGTCTGCCGCACCTTTTAACTCAAATAATACGCCTGAGAATAAAAGCTGTATTATAAGTACAAATGGTGCAAGTGCCATAGCCCTGTCACTGTTTCTTACACATGATGACACTATAAGTCCCAATGCTGCAGACGCATATATCGTAAGGAATATCGTGAGCCATATCTCAAGCTGCGGAGTTGGAAGTACCTGTTCCTTTTTAGGTGCGTGTTTCATAAGCACCAGAAACAGTCCCGTCAATATGGTAGTCTGCATAAAGCATACAACCGCCTGCACTATATATTTTGACAATATATATGTCCATAGTCGCAGATTTCCCATGTATTCACGCTTCAGTATAGGTCTTTCCTTACATACTTCCTGTATCGTGTTGAACAAGCCTATCCATATTCCGGAGCAGGCAAGTGCAAACATTATCGACTGTGTCGAGTCATATATCTTAAAAACATCTTTTTTTGCCACTACTTTTAACAAAAGAGCGATTATGAACGGCTGCAATAAAAGCAATAAAAGTCTTTGTCTGTCATTAAAAACAAGTTCAAAATATCTCTTTGTGAGAACTCCAAGCTGCTTTAACGGTGATGTTTTCTTTCCTGAGTCTTTTATCATGTCTGATATTTTTTCATTCTCATTTACTTCAGGTATCTCCGTGTTCTTGTCAAGATGCTGCTCTTTATAAAGCATAAGATATTTCATATTCCACATATCAACATTCGAAGCAAGCTCGCTATACACATCCACAAGACTGTCTTTTCCAAAATATTCATACATTTTGTCCGGTTTGCCACAGTAACAGATTTTTCCTCCCGGTCCCATAAAGATAACTTTGTCACAAAGGTTTATGTTCTGCACTGTATGTGTTACCATGATTATTGTCTTATTCTCTGTTTTTGACAGTTTTGCAAGCGTGTTCATAAGACTTTTCTCTGTATCAGGGTCAAGACCTGATGTAGGTTCATCAAGGAAGAACAGTCCGGGGTCTGCGAGAAGCTCAACTGCTATACTCGCTCTCTTTTTCTGGCCTCCACTGAGTTTTCTTATATATTCATTTGCTCTTTCCTCAAGTCCCACCATCTGTAAGACTTTTTGTATTCTCTCGTCTCTCTCTCCCTTTGTCGTATCTGGCGGCATCTTTAACTGTGCCGTATATTCCAACATTCTTCTCAATTTGAGATTTTCATATATTATGTCCTGCTGCGGCACAAAACCTATAATATTTTTAAGTGACTGAAAATTCTTTCTGAGGTCTATTCCATTGCAATAAACTTTTCCGGAAATGTCATAGTCAAATCCACTCATCGCATTCATAACCGTGGTCTTGCCTGCTCCCGAACCACCTATAATGGCTACGAACTCATTGTTTCCTATGTCACAAAAAACATGATTTAATATTTTTCTTCTGTCATCAGCCTTGCCGACAATCTTGTTTACATTGTGCAGCTCCAATGATGCTCCGCCTGCCGCCTGCTGGTATATGACACTGTTTTCCGAGAGGAACATAGTTATGCCGGCAATCTGTATTATGTCGCCGTCATGTACTTCCATACTGCCTGCCCTTTGCACGATTTCGCCGTTTACATAAATACTGTTCACACTGTTGTTGTCATATATCACATAGCCGTTTGCACTATTTACAAGAAGTGCGTGTTTCCTTGACACACCTGGATTTTCAAGCACTATGTCATTGCGGCTGTCACGCCCTATCGTTGTCTGAGGTTTTGTAAGTTTTTTTGTGCTCCAGACTGAATTTCTTGAAATACTTGAAAATACAAGTATTACATTTTTGCCGCTGTAACTGCTGCTCCCTGCTATCCTGATAAACATATCACCCGGCTGTTTTACATAATATTTTTTGGCAAACATCGGATGGTAATTTCTGTCACGATACAGATACATTTTTCCACTGTCATCCATATCCCCGACATAGACCATATCATTTACAAGTTTTATTTTTCCCTGTATTTCTGAAATCACCGGGTCATTTATAACTATGTCACACTGCATCGAACTTCCAAAAAACAGTCTATCTTTTTTCATCCCGGCAAGGTCATACTCTGTTATCTGTCCGTTACTCAAAACGATAAGTTTATTAGAAGAACCGTAATACTTTGTGTTATCCACATAAACCGTTGATTGTAATCTGTCACTGTTCTGCATAAGCCTTTTGTCCTTTTCAAATATTACTTTTCATTTATCTTCCCATCATTTGTATTTAACATAATGCAAGGTGTATGAATTTCTTTTATCATTTTCTCAAGACTTCTCTGTCCTGAGATGGCTGTTGCCGCCTCAAGTCCGTTTGAACTTAAAACTAGCGGATAGTTCTGTATCTCGCCATCTTCAAAATCATCCTGTGCTACCATGTAGTATAATAATCTTTCAGATGCAAGCTTTTTGTCTTTGTCATCATTGTCAAAGATTGAGAAAGTTCCCGTGTATCTCACAAGCATCTTTCCGTCAATAACAGGTATAAGCAGTCTGTAGCCGTCACTTTCTGCCGCCTGTGTCTTATAAAGTTCCTTGCGGTACTCTATTCCTGAAATGATATTTATTCCTTTCAGATAATTCTCACTATTACTTTCAAACTGCTTTTTTCCGTAATTGTTTTTATCTTTAAGCCATGAAACTGTATCCTCTGATACATCATCAAACTGCTTTATGCTGCTTTTTATATCCTCATCCGATGAATCCCATGTTCCGTCACTATTTACATCATTGCTGTTTTGATAAAGTGAGAGTAATGTGCGGTATTTCCTGTCAATATATACCGACTCACTACCACTTCCTGCATTTTTCAGTATCTCATCAAGCTCCACAGTCTTACAGTTATCATAATCTCCATCTTTGCCATACCATCTGCTCTCCATAAGAGACTTTTTGTCCCGGCTGGTCTGAATATCCTTTAATGCATACATTAGGACAATATCAAACGATGTCGGCATCTGCTTCATATCAGAATAATATTTTGAATAAGCTGACATATAGCTGTAATCTCTGAGGTTGAGCATCGCATAGACATTATCCTTAAGTGACACCATTTTCTTTTCATTTGATGTTATATCCGTAATATCATCCGTCTGTATCATGTCAGGATATTTTTCTTTGCCATCTTTTGCAGCCTTAAGTGCAGCATCCATATCTTTGTAACCGCTATTTTTATCACTTATGTTCTTTACTTCCACGGTAATCTTAGGATTTTCAGCTTTCTGCTCTTTTGTAAACTGACCTCCGTCTGAAGTTTTTGTACTTTTTACGGCAGATTTAACTTTCATATTTGCACGGGATACAGTCTTTTCAACCGTATCTTTCATTTTATCGTTATCTACCCATACAACTATGTCAGTTGCCTTTTCTATCTTTGCATTCTCGTTATACAGTTTGTCACTATGCTTTATTTTATTATTGAAAAATAAGCCGCCAACCCCTATTGCCGCAAGTGCCAGCAGCGACATACAGGCAACCATTATCCTCTTTCTTTTCCTTATACGCAGTTTTACTTTTGGATATTCCGCTTTTCTCTTGCCGTTTATCGCATCATCAAACTGCTGTATTCCCTGAAATCTGAGTGCCGGCTGCACCGCCAATGCCTCCATTATCGCCCTGTCAAGATTTGGCTCTATGTCAAAACCAAGTTCTAACGGTGATTTGAGTTCGTCCTTGTATTCCCTCTCGGTAGACTCAATAGGCTTTTGTCCCGTTATCATCTGGTACAGTATCGCACCTATCGAATATATGTCAGTGAAATATCCCTGCCCGGCACTGTCTCTGTACTGTTCCGGTGCGGAATATCCTACCTTTATGACTTTTTCGCCCTCTTTTGCTCCGCTTTCGTCATTTAATATCGCCGCACCAAAATCAAATACTTTTACCGAGTCCTCACCTGCAATAAATATATTGTCCGGGCTTATATCCCTGTGTATAATCCCACTTGCGTGTATCTTTTTTAAGGCTTCAACTACCGGTTCTATGATAGTCATCGCTATATCCGGCGACAGTGCACCCTGTTTTTCAAGATAATCTTTGAGAAGTACACCATCTATATATTCCATGACTATGTATGCCGTATTGTTCTCCTCAAAATAATCAAACACATTTACTATGTCATTTGCTTTTCCAAACTGTGCGATACTCTGAGCCTCCATAAGGAAACGCTTTATCTGATTTTTATACTGCTTCTCCTTCTCACCGGACAAAAGACCTACTTTCATCTCTCCCGGTGACCTGTTTACAAGACCTACCGGGAAAAACTCTTTTATCGCAACGATGACACCAAGTGTCGCATCATAACATTTGTAAGTTATTCCGAAACCACCGACACCTATTGCCGTTCCAACAATAAAATGTCCTTTTAAAACTGTTCCCGGTCTGAGATAGTGCGGCTGCTCCGGAGGTGTTCCCTCCACATAACCGCAATAACGGCACACCTCATACGGTCCTTTGACACTAAAGCAGTTCATACATAATTCATTTGCCATAACCTGTCCTCATTTCTTTTTTACTCTAACCTAAAACGATTAGTATCATCGCCTATGTCAAGGATAGTTCCGACTTCCAGTCTGATAGGCAGATTTTGCGGAATACATTCATCCATCTCATTTATGAAGCATCCGTTTGAAGAATTGTCAACAATATAAAATTCCTCTTTTTGTGCATCCCATGTTATGGTACAGTGAGTACGGCTTATCTTGCGTGCCTCCGGGAATACAACATCATTTACATTGTCTCTGCCAAACTTTAATTCTTCGCCCGGTTTAAAAGGTATCTCAGCTCCGGCATACATTCCCGTAATGCCGACCATAACTCCTCTCGGTCTTCCCTGACCTGAATCATCCGGCTGTGCTTTCTGTAAATTTTCAATATTTTGTGCCGTCCCCGCATCGTGTGTGACTTCACCGCTTTGTACCTGCTGTGCATTTTGAACCTGTTCTGCTGCCGAAGTACCAGCCTGCTCAGGTCTTGCTTCGTCGATAAATTCATATTTTGGTTTTATCTGCTCCTGATGTATCTGCTCAACATCAGGTATCATATTGTCTTTATCCTTGTTCTTTTTCGCCTTTGCAGGTTTGGTTATGATTATAAGTATTCCGCAGATTATCAGTATCACTGCTAATATCATTATCATATTTAGTCCACGCAATCTTACTATATCCTGATACTGTTTTTTATAAATCTGACCTATACCGGTTGCTTTTGTTGTAAAAACTATATTTAATACCGCCGTAACTATCGCCGCAAATCCTGATATTATCTGCCTGCTTCCTGCAACAATGCTTACTATCATAAAAATAACCGAAAGAAGTGCAGGGAGAACTACAAATACCATTATCTCAAGTACCTGACTGCCCGAAATCTTTAATCCCGACTTTCCCATTATAAATTTTGAAAAGGTGTCCTTTATAAAATCTGCCTGACTGTAAATATCAGTCGGATAATTCTCCTGAACAGTTTTTATCACAGGCATAAATAAAAATCCTATGTCTGCCAATAACAGAAAAACAACTGCTATCCTGAAAAACTTAGCCAATTTGTTCATATACAACCTCACATATCTGACTTACTGTCTGTTTTGTGTTAAATAGTCCGTCCAGTTAAACTTCGCACCACACAACGGCATAAATAAAAGTTTTACTTCACCGACCGTGATAACATCGTATGCCTGAAGCTTCATAGGACTTAATACTACTTCATCGTTCAGATAGACAAGTTCGCTTGACTCTCCCGGCTGAACAAGATATAAATGCTGTTTTGGTTCATATACAAGTATTGCGTGCTTATTTCTTGAAACACTCTTGTCCCCCACAAGTGCTATATCCATTGATGCATCCCTGCCGACAAAGTTCTTTCCAACCTTAAGTCTGAAATCCTCGCCCAGATGATTTCCGTCAAGTGCAATGACCCAGCCTGTGCAAGGTGTCGATACTGACCTTTTTACCGGCTCTTTTGCCACGGTTTCCTTAACAGGAGCCGTATTAGCCTTGCTCGTGGTCGGTGATGAAAAAATATCATCATAAAATGCTACCGTATGGTCATCATCCTCTTCCGTGACACCGCCCGGTGTTATTTTTTGTACCTCCTGAACAGCTGACTTTCTTGGTTCAGTTATTCCTATAAAACTATCCTGACTGCTGCCCAGACTATCCGGATTGCCGCCTAAAGTCTCTGTCGCGTCAGCCACCTCTTCATGTCCGCCTCTGCCAAAATTATTCATCATATTTTGTTCTGTCTGTATGTTATTTTGAACAAAATCTCCTGCCTGCGGCTGCTGAGGAGGGTTGTTGTAAGTCAATGGCTGTGTTGCCCCTATATCATTTCCCTGACTTTCATCAAACACTGAGGTAAGTCCGTCATCATTTCCTGCTCCCTGTGCACAGTATGGGCAGGTTGGGAATTTCTCCTTATCATAAAAATGTCCGTTACTACATCTGCTTAAGTTCATAATTTATCTCTCCTTTGTTATTTTAGTTTCTATATATTGAAGCAGTGCAACTGATGTGTTGTCCTGGGAATGTGTATTTTCCCTCACTGCTGCCTCAACCAGTATCTCTGCTTTTTTCTGCATTGATACGGCATCATTCTTTAATATCATTTTTATCCTGTCTTTTGAAAGTGTCTTTGTGACACCATCACTGCACAAAAGAACCATGTCCCCCGTCTGCATCTCAAAAGGCTTGTCGATAACATCCATAAGTTTTACATTGCCTATTCCGAGGAAACTTATAAGTGCCTCTTTCTGACGGTGTCTCATTGCTTCTTCTTTTGTCATGCTCCCATTTTCAACCATCTGCATAAGACGGAGATAATAGTTGTGATCTCTTGTGACAAGCTTTATCTCATCTCCTCTTAAAAGATATATCCTGCTGTCACCGACTGATGCCCAGTAAAGCCTGTTTTCCTCAGTTATTACTGCAACCATCGTCGTTCCTGAACCTTTTTCTCCTTCTTCATGGAAATCATGTATAACTTTGTCTATCGCTTTTATCCCGCTCTGAAAAAATAACGGTATATTGACATTAGGGTCTTTTTCTATCTTTTCAAATCCGTCTTTTAACATTGTTATGGCTGTGCGGCTCGCTTTCTCTCCGTCTGCCATTCCACCCATTCCGTCACACACAGCCGCCATCACTCTTGTTTTCCGGTTGGCTGCTATTTTTTTACTCCCCGAAACATATACCGCATCCTGCTGGTATTTTCTGTTTCCGGTTGCCGAGTATTTGCAGGTAATTATCTCCGGCACTGTCCTCACTACAGTATGGGAAACATTTCTCTGAATATTAATTTCAGGTTGTGGTTCTTTTTTCCTTTTTCCAAACAAAACTATCTCACCTCCAAATAAAACTTAATCTGCTCGTCCACCAGCCAGAACACATCTCCGGTATTTAAAATGGCACTCCTGTCTCTTCCGATAAGACCATTTTGGGTATATGTTCCGTTTTTAGACAAATCCAATATCTTAAACTGATTTGATATTGCATCATACATCACTTTACAGTGAATCCTGCTCACATCACCTTCCTCAACACATATATCACAATCATTTATGCTCCTTCCTATGGTGACGCATTTATCAGGCATAAACTTCCATTTTCTTGTTTTTCCATGCATTTTCATAGTGATATGCGGATAAACATCAACAGGAATATCTGCACTGCCTCTGTATGCAGTTTCAAATTCCCTTACAAATTCCTCCATGTTCTGTATTCTTACGGAGTAGTAAAGTTCCAGTGCACAATCTATAACCTCGCTCAATTCTTCCGGCACATTACCATTTACGCTGCTAAGGGACAACTGCTGCTCTCCGGCACATCTGTCCACTGCAGTAAGTGGTCTTTTACCGGATACGATAAAATAATAAGTTGCAGCAAGTGCATATACATCCGTCCACGGTCCCTGCTTTCCTGTTCTGGAATACTGCTCCATCGGTGCAAATCCCGGTTTTATCATAACGGACATATCCGTTGTTTCGTTTAACGCATATTGCCTTGTTGCTCCAAAATCTATCAATTTTATGCTGCCGTCCTCTAAAAGCATTATGTTGTCCGGGCTTATATCTCTGTGCAGCAGTCCGAGCCGGTGAATTTTTGACATTGACTTTGCAACACTTATGATTATCACTTCTGCCATATCAAGTGGGATAATGCTGTTTTGTCTTTGCATATACTGAGCAAGTGTGCAGCCCTGTATATATTCCATGACTATATATCCTGTGTTGTTTTCATAGAAAAAGTCCTTTACATCTACAACGACATCATCTTCTCTCAGATTTTTCAGTATCTTTGCTTCATTTACAAAAACAGATAATCCATGTTCATAAAAACTTCTTTTTGTTTCATCGAAAGCCCTAAGTGAAATCCCGTCCTCACTTCTTACTGCCCAGTCATTTGGAAAGTATTCCTTTATCGCAAAATTTTCCTGTGTCCAGATACTCTCCGCCAGATATGTTCTTCCAAATCCACCTATGCCAAGAACTTTTTTAATACTGTATTTCTGATCAAGGATATGACCTTTCTTAAGTGAACTATCTGAATTATCCAACTTGCTCATCGCCTCCGTTCTCTACACTGTGAAACTCAAATTTCTCTCTGCCCGCCGTGATAACATCCCCGTCTAAGAGCATCCTTTTTCCGGTTATCTTCACACCGTTTACAAAAGTTGAATTTGTAGTTTCCAGATCTTCTATATAGCAAGCCATTTTAGTAACTTCTATGGCAAAATGCTGTCTTGAAAGCCTGTCATCGTCAAAATATATGTTGCATATGTTCGACCTGCCTACAAAGATACTTCCCTCGACATTCCACTCTACCTCTCTTATCTTTCCTGTCCTGTCAGTAATGATAAGTCTTATCAGCTTTGAATCTGCTTTCATAAGGTCATCGGCAGGCACCTCCACTACATTTGCAGGCTTTTTCTTTATCACTATGATAGTTATCACACCTATGACAATAACTATGAGAACAACCAGTATCCACCAGTAAGTCCTTACCGCCTGCTTGATTCCCTCTGCTGTAGGATTAAGCCCGTCCTTAACTTCAAATTTCACCTTGTCGGTCTTTATCGTATTTTTCTCCACGGAATCATCTTTAATATTCTTACATTCCAATGTATATGAGCCTGTGTAAAATTTGTCTTTAAAGAACAATGTGTATGTATGTTCCTGTTCATTTACGGTTATGTTTGATATTTCCCATACTTTTGCGTCTTTTCCTTTGAACCTTACAATGTAATTACTCTTATCCTGTGCACCGGTAAGGTTTTTTGTAGTTCCATCTTCAATCTTTACTTTTATTGAATTGTCCCCTGACTGTTCTATGCTCTTTACTTTCGGTCGGTCAGTATCTTTCTGGCTGTTTGTATATTCAAACTGTCCCTCTTTGTCTAAAGCTGCTTCTTTTGTCTTTCCGCCGGATTTCATAACAATGTTTAACTTTGACTCTGACAACGATAATGTTTTGTTACTTCCGTCAACGGCTCTAAAATTTAATACATATGTCTCATCAAACAATATCCTGTTAATTTCTTTAAATCCTTTTTTTACATCCTTTGTGCTGCTGCAGTCCTTATAATAACCTCTGCTATAGTTCTCATTAAGAATATTTTTCTTTGTATTTTTTATCTTGCTAAGATTGGGTTTTGAACTTACATTTTTCAGCAATACCGCATAGACCGGTACTTTAGACTTCTTTACTGCCGGATTTACATTATAATCTTCCTTATCTTTTCCGGCACTGTCATCCTCTCCGTCCGTAATAAGAAACATAACTGTTCGCTCTGATGAGTTATCAACTGTCGTAAGTTTTTTTGTTATTGAACGGTACAGCACCGTATAATTTTTATTTCTCTTGAGCTTATTTATCTTTTTAATATCTTTGTCACGGCTTTTTTTGTCCGACTTTCCGTCAGCCTTAAAGACTTCAACCTTATTTCCGTGTTTACTGTCAGCACCGACCGTGTAAAGCTCCATCTTGTCAATCTTTCTTATTTTCTTTCTCAGGTTTACAAGACTTTTCTTAACTTCATTAAACTGTTTTTCGTCAACTGATTTTGAGTTATCCAAAAATATAACATATCTTACAGGCTTATCTGCCTTTGCAAATTTAGTCACGCTTTTTGTTTCAAACTCAATGTCTTTTCCCTTAAAAGAAGCTGTGTACTCTGCATCTTTTGAAACTTTTTCGCCATTTACATAAGCTGTTATCTCCGGAGGATTTCCTACTGCCTGCTCAATATTTAACTGCTTTCTCTCCGCATATGACACCTTTGTATTTAATGCCGTAAACAGTGCTACGATTAGAAACGCATATGTTATCTTTCTTATTCTTTTTCCCATGTTATATCCTCCTGACAATATGGTATAAATTTAAGCTCTGTCTCTCCCACTTTTATCACATCACCCAATTTCAAGAAGTGCGGCTCTGTCACTAAATCCCCGTTCAGATAAACGATATTGGATTTTTCCGCCGTCACATAAAACTCATTTCCCTTAGGGTCATATAAGACCGAGCAATGTTTCTCCCTCGAAATACTCTTGTCATCAGTAAGCACAACATCCATCGCCTGACTTCTGCCTACAAAATTCTTGCCTGCATGAAGCCTATAGTCATTGCCCTTTTCATCGCCGTTTATACATACGAGCCATCCCGTTACTGGCGGCTTTTTGGTAACTCCAAAAAATCCAAAAGATACTGTTTTATCACCATCCTCTGACGAACTCTCCTGCATTTCGCCCATATCCGGCTGCATGAGATTTCCTGTACTTTCAAAGTTTCCGCCTATTATCTCACCGAGCTGTTCACCAAGAGATATATCTACTTCCGCAATAGATACGGTCTTGTCATCTTCTTCCACATCGTCTAAAGATATACTCAACTGCTCTCCTGCCCTCTTGCAATGAGGACAACTCTTATACATCTTTGGATCATACCAATGTCCGTTACTACACTTTACTGCCATACATCTACTCCTACTTATCTTTGTTTATCTGATAAAAACAGCTATCGCCGAATAATTATCCATATTCGTTCCTCTGCCGTTTTCTAGTACTATCTTTCTCATTTCTTCAAGCCATTCTGCGGGTGTTGCTGATTTTTTCAACAGTTTGCACATTGTCTTTTCATCTATCAGCTCCCAAAAACCGTCACTGCACATAAGAAAAGTTGTCTTTTTTCCTATCTTTATCTTTTTGCTGACGCTATATTTAGGGCTGTCCCACGGTGTTCCCACAACTCTCAAAAGCCTGCTCCTGTCAGGATGGTGTCTTATCTCACTTTCCTTTATATCTCCCCTTGCTGCTAATAACTGAGGAATACTGTGGTCAAGGGTTCTGTCCTTAACTTTTCCGCTCTCAAAATGATATACCCTTGAATCCCCGACATGATAATATGATGCATCCTCCTGCTCTATATAAAGGCAGGTTAGCGTAGTCTTCATTGATGATTGAGCATTTTCCCTTTCCTGTTTTTTCAATAGATTTTCCTGTGTGCTCACAATAGCGTGCTCAACATTAACACCTTTGTTACACACCGACTCTATCATTTCTTCAACGACAAATCTTGAAGCCACCTCACCTTTTCCGTGTCCTCCAAGTCCATCGCACAGTACACACAATACTCCTGTATTATCTTTCCCTACTCCAAGATAATCTTCATTGTTTGTGCGTTCACCTTTGTCTGTTATTGCTGCATAAGTTATTTCATATTTTTTTTCAGCCATAATCCTGTCACCTCTTTTTTGTTATTATGTCGTATATAAAATACTTTTTTTAATTTTGTAATTTTTAGCAATATTTTTGTAACTAATGTAAAATAAAAAGCAACACCAGTATCCTGCTTTCGCAACATTACACTGCTGACATTTTGCCCTTATAAAATTGCTTTGCAATTCTCATTGGCATCACACTACATTATGAGCATTTTCCTATACATAGAAAACAAAACAAGGCAAGGGAAGTTATCAACATAAAGTTATAGCTTCCCTTGCCTTGTTTTTAACTGTATTATTATAGACAAAAATATTACTGCTCTGCTCTGCTCTGCTCTGCTCTGCTCTGCTCTGCTCTGCTCTGCTCTGCTCTGCCATTATGTATTTCTCCTTTGCACCTTGTCAAGTCTTATCTTAAATTTATTTTTATAATTTTTATTTATTTTTCACACAAATATTATCATGTCACAGCTCCCAATTCCAGCTTTCTGCGGCAATCGGTCACAACTGGTAGTTTTTTGGTTACGAACTGCACTAAAATTATCTCTTTACATTCTTAAAATTCTATAATATACTCTACTAGTATTTACATGATACATACAAAAACACCTTATAAATATACACAGATACGATTATTTTATAATATGATTTCTTTTTAAAGGAGAAATATGTCATGGAAGACATTAAGAATTTTTCAATCTTTATATTTGAAGATGATAAGATACAAGCCACGGCTTTAAAAAACTATATCAATGAATATTCACAGGATATGCACCCTGTTATCGCGGCCAGCACAAAAGAAGCAATAAGCATACTTTCTAAAGAGCCTTACTTTCGTGCATATTTTTTAGATATTTCCACAAACCCGGATGCTGAAAATACGGATGGTCTTAAGATTGCTGAATATATCAGGCACAAGACAAAGAACAATGCCCCTATAATCTTTACTACCGCATTTCCAAAACACATATACCATGCAGTCAATGATATACACTGTACGGCATATCTCTTAAAACCTTATACAAAAGAACAGCTTTTCAGACAGCTTGACAATATATTAGGTACTGAACGGGATTTTACTATTAAAACCATTGACAATATTCGGATAAAATTAAATTTTGATGATGTATTTTATTTTGAATCACACGGCAGGTATATAATAGCCCACACTTTACATGGTGAATTTATGACAAGACAGTACCGCTTGAAACAGATTCTCGAACTGTTTCCTGCATATTTTGAGCAGTGCCATAAATCATATATTGTAAATACCCGGTATATCGAACTTATCGACCCATATGCCCACCTGATCTCATTGAAAAAAACAAAGGACAAAGTTCCATGTAACAGAAATTATAGATACATAAAATAAGGAGAACACAGATGAACATTTTACATAATCTTATAATTATACTTACTTTAACGATACAAAATCTTACATACATAGGTTTTATGATATATCTTTCTGAACATTCCTTAAAGAAACTTACATCTCCCAAATTTTTAGTTTCTTTCTGTATATACAGTGTTGTGTTAAATTATCTGCAGAAACATGATAATAATCAGCTTATGTTCGCCTTTTTACTTATGTTTACCTTTTACAGTCTTATGATTTTTATAAACACAAGATGTACTATAAGCCAGGCGATAAATATATCTATTGCCGGATATTTTATAGTTTCCTGCTGTCAGGCTGTTGTCATGCTTGCTTTAGCTCTCTTAAATTTGAATTTTGATGAAAATAATGCAGCCGACCCTATTTCGACAGCAATCTTAATTTTATCACTTTTTGTTTTAATCATTTTAAATAAACTATTTCCTATAACAAAGTTTACCGACAGATTTAAGAATTCTTCTTATTTTTCTTCCTTTTTCTTTTTGGGAAGCTTCATTTTGGTTGCAATATTTACATCCATAAAAAGCAGCTTATCACTCGGAACTCTTATTTCCACTACTGCTAATATCCTTTTTGCCGCAGTTATCACCATACTTATAATACTTCAGAGTTTCGATGATATGAAAAGAAAACAATCCTTAAAAGATTACAGTACATATATGCCTATTGTCGATGAAATGATTGAGAATATACAAAAAAGACAGCATTTATACAATAACCAGCTCCTCTCATTATCACAGCTTACCGACTCCTATGATAATTATGAAGACTTGTGCAAGGCAATAAAAGATATAACACAAATGGATGACAGACACAGATATTCTTATGATTTTCTCCACCTTAATAACAAACTTCTTGCAGGACTTTTATTCAGCAAGGTAAATGCCGCTCTAAAAAAAGATATACAGATAATAGTGACTATTTTTAATTATGATTACACAAGCAACTGCTCAGATATGGAGATAATCGACCTTGCAGGTGTACTTATAGATAATGCGATAGAAGCCTGCAGCCCTGACGACACCATTTTTATAAGCATCGGTCAGCGTACAGACAATATACAAAGCGACAGTTTCCGTATCAAAGTTGAAAATCCGGGACCTGCCGCCACAAGTGAATTTATACACGATATCTTTACTAAAAAATATACTTCCAAGACAGAAAAAGACGGACACGGACTGGGTCTTTCCATTGTTAAAGGTATCGTCAAAAAATATAACGGACAGATTTCCGTAGAAAATACCACCCATACTGAAACTTCCGACATACGCTACCTCAGTATAGAAGTTGAAATATAACTGCCTGCCATCTACCGTTCCCTAAACATCTGCACGAGCAGGATTATAAAGGATATACCCCAAAGAACAACAGCAGGCAAAAGATTGAAATTCATTTTCCATATGCACCTCATAACTTTCCTGCTTTGCAATCCTCTTTCTCCATGCATATTTTCTTTTCTTGTTTTTCCATAGATTTATGGCAGTAGAGATTGCCCATGCTTTTACATTTTCTAATATATTTTCTTTGTACTATTGCAAAAAAATACACGCCAAAAAGAAGACCTCTAAACTTCAGAGGTCTTACTTCTATCACATTTATTATCCAAAAATATTTACGATTTTAATTTTTAAAATTCATACTCCAGATTTTATAATAACACAAGTAGTATGTATCTTATAATATATCAAATATCACTCTTTTACACCACCAAGAGTAACCCCTGAAATAATAAATTTCGAAAGTAAAAGATATACTATTACGATAGGTACGATTGCTACTGTTATCATCATATAAATCTTACCCATATCAAAATTCATATAATCAGCTCCACGAAGTGTTGCAATAAGAATAGGTACAGTCATCTTCTGTTTTGACTGGATTATCAATGCCGGAATGAAATAGTTATTCCAAGAACCTACAAATGTAAATATTGCCTGTACTGCAATCGCTGGTTTCATTATCGGAATAACAATCTTGTTAAATGTCCTGAATTCTCCTGAACCGTCAATTCTCGCTGCTTCAACAAGTGAAATAGGAAGTGATGACTGCAGATAACTATACATAAAGTAAAATACTGCCGGTGATGCGATTGATGGAACTATAAGAGGTGTCCATGAATCATACATCCCCATATTTGTTATAAGTCTTAAAAATCCCATCGCCGTCACCTGTGTTGGCATAACAAGTATTGCCATAATAAATGTAAATGCAACCTTTTTTAATTTAAAGTTGTATGCATAAAGTCCATATGCAGTAAGTGATGAAAAATATGTACATATAGCTGCTGAGGCTGCTGATATAAACAAACTGTTCACTATTCCACGCAGCATTGGAAAACTTCCATCCTTCGCTACCTTTTTCAGATTGTCCAAGAAATGTGTACCCGGCAATGCCGAAAAACCTTTTTGTAATTCTGAATGTGAGCGGGTTGCATTAACAATAAGTATATAGAAAAAGAACAGGCATAAAAATGCTAAGACCAACAAAACTATATGTGCCAAAATACTTCTGAATCTGTTATGTCCTTTTTTCATTATAATAACCCCCTTCTTCTTCTACGTTTTTCTGCTTTTGCAGCTGCTTTTGAACCATCAGGATCATTGTCATTTGTAAGCTTATACACGATAAAGCATAATATCGCACTTACTATAAACAGATATACTGATAAAGCTCCTGCCATTCCATAGTTCTTACTCTTCAAATGATTATTAAGGAACATTATAAGCGTCATTGAAGTTCTATCAGGATTTCCCTGTCCATTTGTAAGTATCTGTGGAACATCGAACATCTGAAGTCCACCGATAATAGATGTTACAAGTGTGTATGCAAGAATTGGTCTTATCATAGGAAGTGTAATATAGAAAAATCTCTGTATGCTGTTACATCCGTCAAGATCACAAGCCTCAAAAATTTCCATACTTATTCCGTTTATTGCTGCTATAAGCATGATCGTTGTATTACCAAACCACATAAGGAAGTTCATAAATCCTATAAGTGACCTCGTTCCAAATATAGAACCTAAAAAGTCAATCGGCTTCTTGATAAATCCAGCAGACAACATTATTGAGTTTACAGGTCCGTTTGTAGAAAAAAGTGTAAAGAACAACATCGCAAACGCTGATGCCATAATCAGGTTAGGAAGATAGATAACTACCTTAAAAAACTGTTTTCCACGAATCTTTAAACGAACATCAGTAAACCAATTCGCTAAAAGAAGTGCAAATACTATTTGAGGAATAAATCCTATAACCCACATTATAAGTGTGTTTTTTCCATATGTAATCATATCGGATTTCAGAAGACTTACATAATTCTTCATTCCAATAAAGTTTGGTCCTACTTCTTTTATTCCGGTACGATAATACTCAAAAAAACTATACCTTATTGTATCTAACAGCGGTATTAATGAAAATATAATATAAGTTATGAAAAATGGAAGTATAAATATATAACCCCATTTAGCGTAACTTACACTTTTTTTCTTCTTTTTCATAATCCCACTCCTTTCCTAAATATCATTATAAACTTGGAGTATTTCATTTCTTATAACAGGATTCAGCTATACTTTCATTATAACTAAATCCTGTTATATTGCCACATCTTTGTGACTACATAATACAATATTTTTATTTATCCCTTTATAATTGCTGCTACTTAGCCCAATTTACCTTCTTAACATCTGCATAACGCTCTTTAATTGCTGTCTCAAAGTTTTTCTTTGCCTTGTCATAAGTAACTTTTCCCTGAAAATAATCGCTGAATGAGTTCTGTATAAGCTCTACACATCCCTGATCATATGCTGACAATGGTGCAATTTTAATATTTTCTGCAACAGGTGCGAAATACTTAAATGGATTCTGACCACCGAGGAATTTAGAAGCATATTTTCCATCATTTTCTGCAGCCTCTTTCATTCCAGATTTTGTATTTGTAAAGTCAGAATATTTTTCTGAAATCTTTAAAAGATTGTCTTTATTTGCTGTGAGTGCAAGAATAATTTCTTTTGCATGCTTAGTATTGTCTGTTCCTGTTGCTGCATGTATGTAAGAACCGCCCCAGTTATATTCCTGTGGAGGATTTGTAACACCCCACTCACCTTCTTTTCCATCCCAGTTTGGCTTTAATGTAAAGTCAATTCCCCATGCCGGTAAGAGGAATGCAAATACTTTAGATTTTGAACCCATGGCTTTATTCCAGTCATCATTCCACTGCCCCTTTACAGTCTTGTCAAAGTATCCTGCATCAAGCCACTGTTTTGAATCATTTATCCAATCCATGACTTTTGAATCTACATCAACTGTAGTATCTTGTGAATCACTAGGCGTAACCCATGATTTTGAAATACTGTTTCCATATAAACGGAATGTGTCAGCATATGATGAAAATGTATAATATCCTTTTGCTTTTAACTGTTCTGCTGATTTCTTAAGTGTATCCCAATCCTTAACCTTCTCACCAATTTTCTCTGGATCATCTGTTCCGAATACTTTCTTTGCGATGTCTCTTCTGTAAACGAGAACTCCAGGACAGCACTGCCATGTAGAACCTCTCATAACTCCTTCACTGTCTGATGCTGTTGTCTTTGTAAAATCATACTGATCTGCAAACTCTTTATATGTATCAATTCCAAGATTCTTTAAAGGCATTGCAACATCCGCATCTTTATCCGTATATTTAAATACATAATCTGTCTCCGAAAGGAAAATATCAACTTTATCGTCTGCTGATGCATCAGCCTGTCTTCCAAGTGCCTCGTCAAGTTTCTGCTGATATACACCATCCTGGTTTGGATTGATAACCCAGTGAATCTCACAGCCATCCTTAAGTTTTGTGACTGTCCCATCCTTTGATGTTGATTCTACCTGTGGATAAACAGCCTCTAAGCGCTGACGGAATTCATCGTTCCATGAATAGATATTTATTATCTTTCCTTCTTTCTGACTGCTGTTTCCTGCTCCACCATCATTTGCCTTGTTTCCACATCCGGCAAGCATTGTAACACTCATTGCCGATGCAAGCACTAAACTTAAAAATTTGCGTTTCATTTCTCATTCCTCCTAATAGAATATATTTTTAATCATTCGACATAACTTTATGTCATTCCTCATTTACAAGTCATATATTACTCCATTTAACGCGCACTTTATATTAAATCACTTGTAAAAATAGCAGATTCATGTCATAATGTTAAATAATAACAATATTATATCAGATTTTAACACTATTTTAGGAGGAAAAATATGTCTTTATCAGAAGAATGGGTAAATACAGAACTCTCAAACAGCGAATTTGAAGTACTTCACCGAGCCCCTGATGTTGAATACTCTTTTTATAATTCAGTTAAAACGGGAGATATGGACGCCGTAATTGAAAATTGCAAGCAAGATGCTTTTATGAATTTAGAAGGAGCCGGTATTCTCTCACAAAATCCTCTCACAAATATAAAATATCACTTTGTTGTCACGACCGCAATGATTACAAGATATTGTATTGATGGAGGTCTTGAAGCGGAGCAGGCATATCGTCTAAGTGACTTTTATATACTAAAGATGGACTCCTGCAATACAATACGCCAGGTAGCTGACCTTCATCATGAAATGGCAAAAGATTTTACCGGCAAAATGGTTCTTTTTAAGAAAAGTTCAATTCTCTCAAAACCTGTTATGCAATGTGTAAACTATATATACAGCCATATCAAAGAACGTATCACAATATCCACTCTTGCTGATTACACAGGACTTTCTGAGAACTATCTTTCTCGCATATTCAAACAAAATCTTGGTGTTTCCATAAGTGATTACATTCGCGAAAAAAAGATAGAAAAAGCAACTCACCTGCTCCGCTATTCTGATAAATCACTAATTGATATAGCTAATTATCTTTCCTTTTCGTCACAAAGCCATTTTATTAAAACATTTGAAAATTTCATGGGTATAACACCAAAGAAATATCGTGATAAATATTATAAATCAATGTGGTAATAACGCATTTTCATTTCATAAAAAAAAGAGGAAATTAATCTTCACATCAATTTCCTCTTTTGCTTTTTAGGAATATCTTATAAGATATTATCTCACATACTATTTTATAAAAACATCAATTTCATGACATCGTTCACAGCTCATTTCTTCAATCCTTTTTTTCATTATTACTACTTTCTTTAAATCAGCAGACTCAAGCTCATTTCCGTCACATTCCACTCTTATTATTTTATTATACACCCCATTATTATCCTGTATATTATCAATGTCAGCGTGAATCGTAATCTTTAATGTCCTTCCTGAAAAATTAAGTTTTATTGCAGCTTTGCCATCTTTATCAAACTGCTCTGGAAGAAGTGCCGGTTTTATAACAAGATTTCCAAGTTCTCCTCTTACTCCAAAAACTTCTGTTATCATTGTAAGCATATACCAGCTTGCTGCACCCGTAAGATAGGCATACAATCCGCGTCCATCGTTATCAAAATACTCAGGTATTCCCGGATACATAATACTATTTTCAAAATCCATCGCACTATCAAGCAGATTTTTAAGCACCTTGTAACCCTCTTTTATGAAGCCTCTCTTGTATAATGCATTTGCATACATTACTGCCATATGTGAAAATACGGCTCCATTTTCTTTTTCACCATATGCAAATCCAAACATTCTTCCAAAATCAAATTTTTCTTCTTTAAAATCTGTATTAAGACGGTATCCTCCAGCTTTCTTTTCATAGAGATATTTATCCGCACTGTTGCAAATCGCTTTTATCTGCTTTTCATCTGCAATGCCACTCATTATCGCAAATACCTGGCTTGTAAGCATCATACGCACATCATCTTTTTTATAATACTCTACCTTTTTTCCATGATTATCATAATAACCGTTAAACCACCCCGTATTGTCATCTTCTTTTATCCACTCATTTTCACGAATGTTTTTCATGAGCCAATCTGCTTTTTCTTCAAGATTTTCACATATCATACTTATTTTTAATACAGCTGTTTCGCCACTTATATTGTGACAGCAAAGTTTACTATATTCAGAAAGAAGCTGCTGTTTTTTGTAAGGATTTTCGTACAATTCCTTACCTTTTCTAAATAGACATTCCATCTCCTTTGCAACCTCAATAATTCGGATTCCGTCTGTACTTTCAATTTTTCTCAAATAATATGCTATATCTTTTAAATTTCCCGCATATGCACATGTAAATGCGACACTTTCTCCCCTTTCCCATGCCATATCAAGTGCATCATTCCAATCTGCACCATGAAGTCTCATTTCATTATGCTCTCCAACATCATAAAATGCACAAAGATTCTGCAAAAGTATATGCTCGATAACAGTTCCAAAATAATCGACACCACCAACTGTTTTCTGAGTATTTCCATCTTCAAATTTCCATTCATCATCGTGTGCTGTTCCTCTTAGTGACTGCCTGTCTTTAAAATATGACACCTTATCAAGAAGTATATCAAGATCACCTGTCTGATCCATATAAAGTTTAGTTGTAACAAACGGCCAGTAAGCGTGATCCATCCATACACGTGTTATATTATTTCTGTCCGCTATAAACTTTCCCTGTCCATTTCCTATTATTGTTGCATTTGTTCCATCAATCCTCACACCACCATAATTAGAAACTATCATTTTGCGAACCATATCGGGCTCCATAACAAGGAGTGCAAGACAATCCTGCCACAAATCTCTCCAGCCTCTGCCACCCTTCCCATAATCATGATATGGCAGGAAAGAACATCCGTAAATTCTTCTGAGTATAGGCTGGAAGCATATCCATTTAAGATAATTATCAACTGCCTTGTCATTCATTTCAAAGTCTATATTAACTTTGTCTTTCCAATGTTTCTTTGTTTTTTCAAAACACTTTATAACATTTACTTTTGTTCTGTATAATGAAGTCCTTGATTCTATTGTGTCTTTTTGCGTTGTGACACCGGCAAGCATAATATAACCTGTTTTCTCACCCGCTTTTAATTTAATATTTCCAAAAGCAAAGGCTCCTGTCGATTCTTTTCCCTGAATTTTCGTTCCCGGATTTACACCTGTTTTTCCAGTTCTTACAGCCTCCGGCATAAGAAAACTTCCACCCTCACCGATAAACATCTGATTTGTAGGATAAAATTCTTTCGGCTTTTCTCCATCATATTTTGAACCATATACAAAATATGTAGTCTCATTTTTTCTATGACCTCTCTCATCAAATGATAAAACAGGTGCCACTTCTACTCCATATTCTTTTGTTTCTATTCTATGTAAAAGAGATGTTACATGTCTATGGTCTCTTAGATTGTCAGCACTTCTTCCATATATAGGAAGAGCTGCTATGGGTGTTATATCTATATCATTGTCAGAAATATTTTTCAATGTCACATACATAATCTCTATATTTTCATCAACAGGCACAAAAGACAACACTTCTGCTCTAATACCAAACTTTTTTGAAACTCTTGTAAGCCTCTGCCACATAAGACCAGCTTCTATCTTACTCTCATCCTGTTCCTTTGAAAATTTTTCAGCCTCCTGCATGGCAGATGCACCTGATACAGACCACATATTACTACCATTTATCAGACACCAGAAATTTCTTCCATTTTTGTTATTATGCAGATTTTCGATACTTACAGGTTCAAACAGGAAATGATTCTGGTCTGTTTTTGAATCACCTGCAAGTGTCGGAGTAATACTTGACTTTAACTCCTTTTCGCCTGCCAGCGGAAGATAAAGACCACTGTAATTTTCAGGATTTTCTATAACAAATGTTCCACTATTGTCCGTAAATTTTATTTTTCCCATTTATAAATTCCTCCTGTTCCTATGACATATAAAGTTCTATTTCTGTATTTTCCGTAAGCATATCTTCCGTCACATAGTTTCCTTCAACTTCTTTTCCATTTACTATCATTTTTTTGCAGCCGCTCTGGACATGACCCGGATTTTTAACAACAATATGAAGCCGGCTTCCTCTAAAACTTTTTGTAATCTCAAATTTTTCCCACTTTTCAGGAATTGAAGGTTCAATATGAAGTCCTCTAAAGTCAGGACGCATACCCAGTATTCCCTCTACACATCCAACCATTACAGTGGATGCTGTTCCTGTGAGCCAGTGAACATGTGAACGCCCAAAATTTGGACTTGCTTTTCCTTCAGTAAACTGTCCATAGCAATATGGTTCAAGCACTCTCGTCTCAGCTCTGTCATTCTGTGCTGCCGGTGAATTCTCCATAAAATATTCAAATGCCCTGTCACCATGCTTCAACAATGCCTCTGCAAGTATAAGCCACCCCTGTGACTGTGAGAAAATTCCTGAATTTTCTTTTGTTCCGGCATTATATATAACCGCTAAAGCTCCTGGAAATGCTTCTGCATGATATGGCGGATCCATAAGAATAGCACCGTATTCCGTATTCAATCTGTCATATACGCTGTTCATTATAACCTCACCCTGCTCTTCATCTGCAACCTTGCTGATTACAGCCCAGCTCTGTGGGTTAAGCCACATATTCGCCTCTGCATCTGTACGCTTGCCGATAACATTTCCTTCTTCTGTAAATCCTCTTATAAAACGATCCTCGTCATAGCAGATTTTCTGAATAATCTTTCCGAGTTCTTCCTGCTGTTTGTCAAGCTGTTTTACATAGTTATCATCATTTTTATATTCAGCAAACTTTCTAAGTATTGTCATTGCATAATAATACTGCATTGCAACAAACGAAGATTCTCCGTCTTTTCCAAGTCTTAAGCAGTCATTCCAGTCTGCATAAAGACCAGCCGGCATTCCATGTTTTCCAAGATGCTCAGCAGAAAATTTAACTGCACGCTGTAAATGCTCATATACTGTTGCTTCATCTTTGTTTGCAAAAGGAATAACCTCATCTAAAAATTCCATGTTTCCTGTTTCAGAAATATATTTATAAACTGTAGGGAATAACCATAAAGCATCATCAGCACGATATGCCGGATGTCCTGTCTCCTGAACATAAGATGTATCATCAGGTGTGTCCTCATGTCCCGGATTGTGTGTAAATTTTACAAGTGGAAGTCCTCCACCATTGTCAACCTGAGCCGAAAGCATAAATCTTATTTTCTCTACTGCCATTTCCGGGGCAAGATGTATAATTCCCTGAATATCCTGTACTGTATCACGATAACCATATCCATTTCTAAGACCACAATATGTAAATGATGCAGCCCTTGACCATATAAATGTCATAAAACAATTATATGCATTCCATGTATTTATCATTGTATTAAATTCCTCGCTTGGTGTCTTAACTTGGAATTTTTCCAGTTTCCCATGCCAGAATTTCTTTAACTCAACAAGTTCTTTTTCACATAAATTTTCATTTTCATCATATCTTGCAATTATCTTTGCCGCTTCATCATCGTACTTCATTCCAACAATAAAAATAACTTCCTTTGTCTCGCCCGGTGCAAGTTCAAGTAGTGTTGTTAAAGCACCACAGCCGTTTTCATTGTAATTTCCCTTATTATCAAGACTACCGTTAATAACACCAATCGGATTTGAATAATCATGGTATCTTCCTAAAAATCCCTCTTTACTTCCACACCATGATGAAACCTTCTGACCTGCCATTCCTAAGAATCTCATTGAAACATTTTTATTGTCAATATATTCGTCTTCTTTTAAAGCATCAAGATTTCCATGAACATGATGCATTACACGATTTTGCGAAAAATGTGTCGATGTAATAAACTGTGAATACTGAAGATTCACCTGATCCTGCTCGTAATTGCAATTATTTGTAAACTCAGCATAACCTGTTATATTTAATTTTCTATTTTTTTCTGAATTGTTTGTAACCTTTAAATCCCATACTTCATAAGATTTATCAAGCGGTACATAATAAAGTGCTTCTGAGCTTATACCTGAATATTTTGCAATCATTCTTGTATAAGCTGTTCCATGATGACATTCGCTCTTGTATTCATCCAAATCTTTTCCAACCGGCTGCCATGATGCGGACCAATAATCTTTTGAGTCATTGTCCCTGATATAAATATATCTTCCCGGTTCATCAAACTGATTAAATACATATCTTAAAATTCTGCCGTTTGCACCTGATTTTTCAAAGCTGTATCCCCCCGCATTGTTTGAAATAATCGCACCATATTCAGGTGAACCAAGATAATTTACCCAAGGTGCCGGTGTATCAGGTCTTGTAATAACATACTCCCTTTTTTCATTATCGAAATAGCCGTATCTCATTTTGCTCCTCTTTTCTGCATATAAATAATTTTCTCATTGCATTTTCTGTATCATGTATGCACGACACAAAACTTAATATCTTTTTACAAAATATAACTGATTCATAAAAAAATATATACAATATTTTTCATTAAAATAGCAGATTCATGACATACCTTTTTTATATAATATGTTACACAGCTGATGTGACATATACGAGGACTTCTCAGGCTCCAAAAAGATTTGTAAATACAAGACATACCGAAATTCCCGATACACGATACCTCAGTATAGAAGTTGAAATATAACTAACTGCCATCTACCGTTCCCTAAACATCTGCACGAGCAGGATTATAAAGGATACACCCCAAAGAACAACAGCAGGCAAAAGATTGAAACTGCATGAGCTCTTTACCCCATCGTTTAGATAAGTTACCGCAAAATGGCTTAATTTCAAAGCGTTTGGTACTTCCACCGACAGCTTGCTCACATAGACTGACGGCTGTATAAGCCTGTCCACAAAATAATACTGCAAAAAGATAGTTACAGCATACGAAATCACATAAAATCCTCTGCTCTTTTTGTATTGTTTCATATTAAAAAGCTGTTTTACCAAAAACAATCCACAAAGCAAAATGCTGAGCCACAAAGTCACAAACGAAACATAAAACGAACTATTTTCATATAAATTTCCTATTTCCAAAAACAGCTTGTCTGCCTTGACATATCTGCTGCTGCCCGCAAATATATATGCACCTGTGATAAGATAAAGTCCTGCCGCAGCCATCAACATATACATTGCCATTATCCTTATTCCAAACTTTTTTGCAAATCTTAATTCTGTTTTCTTAACTTCGGGTGACATTGATACCCGAAGAATATTTTCAAACTGCTCGTCCGTTATTTTTAAATCATTCATATTAATCCTCCATTCTATTTCCAAGCGGACTCAATCTTGTGCTTCAATATTTTCTTTGCCTTAATAAGCCTGCTCTTAACGGTACTCTCCGGTATCTCGCACAATGCCGCAATATCTTTTATCTTCATATCTGCCGTGTAATAAAGATACACTACTATCCTGTATTTTTCGGGTAGTTCTCTCACCTGACTCTGAACAAACCTTATAAGTTCATTTTTTATTGCCGTATCCTCCGGACTGTTATCCTGTTCACCGGCAAAATTCGCATAATCAAAAATCTGAAATTCATTTTCCATATGCACTTCATAACTTTCCTGCTTTGCAATCCTCTTTCTCCACGCATATTTTCTTTTCCTGTTTTTCCATAGATTTATGGCAGTAGAGATTGCCCATGCTTTTACATTTTCTGACATATCAAGCTTTTTGTAATGCTCAACAAGTCTGAGCATAGTGTCCTGATAAAGTTCCCATGCAAGTTCACTGTCGTTGGTGGTTATCTTGCAAAACTTCATCAGAGTTTCACCATATTTTAAAATAAATTGTTCAAGTTCTTCTTTTTTCATATTTAATATCCTGTAAATTTTAAATTCCGACACAAGTTTAACATCTGTATAACGAATAATTATTTTTTCTTTGTACTATCGAAAAACTTGCGAGCGAATATTTACCTTTCCAAATCATGTTTTATCTGTGCTTCTATATATTATATTGTAATGAGTCAGCAGAAAGTTTAAAAAATATAAAAAATACACACCAAAAAAATTAAATCTCCAGTGTGTATCTTCTATATACTTAGTTTTAAAATTTATCATTATTTATATCTTTTAAATGTTGTTCGCAATACTTTTGAACCATATCTATAAATTCATCTGCTATCCTATGCAACTAAAAACTTTTCCATCCAATCTCCCAATATATTCTTCCAGTTCCTCCGCCATTTCATATGCCTCCGGTATTCTTAAGTGTCCAGGTGTTCCCATGCCGTTTCTTTTAAAGACATATTGCGTTATCTTTTTATCATCCATATTTTTTACAACCTGTGCTATCGCATCGTCCCATGATTCATCATGGTTTAACAGTGTCGTACAGCATATTATGTAGGCTTCACTATATACACTCCTCAATTTTCTCAAAAAATTCATATAGTGTTCCCGCCATTTTCTTGCCTGCGGATGACAGTACTCTTCTTTCATATAATCTTCCGGATGACAGTCATTCTGTCCTACGGCAACGATTACGACCTGTGGTATGTACTCACTAAAATCCCACTCGCTCATGCGGCTAAGCCTTGTATTATAATGTACTTTATTCCATACTGTCTCCATTCCTATCTGCTCCGGTTCGTGATACCAGCCCTCGCCATCCATAAGTGCGATTCCTCCCTGAGCAATGTCATGTATCTGTGCCCCCAGTTTTCTTGCCAAAATCCAGCCATAAGAATAGTAACTGTTTGAATAACCACCCTCATGCTCCGGGTCTTCCTTTCCAACAAAGTCAACGGCCTCCGATACCTCTCCTGCTGATACAGAGTCTCCATACACCTCTATTCTTTTGTCAGTTTTCTTTGGAAGTTCGAGGAGTTTCTCGCCATCTTCTATCTCATAACCAAGAATTGTCACTTCATGACATGAATCCTGTCTCTTAAAAAATAATACATGGTGAACGCCTGTCTCATTTTCATTCACTCGTACTTCAATCTTAGTTTCTCCCTCTTTTTTTATGTAGAAGCGTGACTGCACATTGTCAAGAATACAGCCAAGATAATTCTGCCAATATTCATTTTTATTTTTCACATGGATTTTTAATGTATTTCCCGTAAATTTAAACTCTGACGATGTGCATGGAAATATCCATGTTGGTTCTTTTGGCACACTCCAGTCTATGCGTCCCGTATATCTTATCTTTTCACTATCTGCACTTATCCACATTTTTCGTCCTCCCCTTTATGAAATGTACTCTCTGTATCTCCTCAAATCAAATACTTTCGAGAGTGCATGAAATATATTTCCAATCTTACCCATTAATAATACATTTCAACTTAAATCACTCTTCTGTATAACTTTAATTATTTGTTTGCATTTTCATTTAAAGTTAATTTAATTATAATCATTTTTACTAAATAGTCAATATTTTAAGTTAATTTATTTGTATTCTGCAATTTATTTAAGTAACAATTTGATAATCTATTCATATATCAATGCCATATATCACACATACGATATATATATTACACATATACTTTGAGATTGTTATATAATATTTTATAAGTAAAAAAATGTATGCTGAAATGGAGTTTAGTTTGAAAGGCAAAACCTTTCACACTATGCACAAAAAAATGTGTGCTGAATGGAGTTTATATAAAATGAAAAGAACTAAAACAAACAAATTAAAAAAACAGACTTCTGAGACTTTCAGACTTAGTGCAATCCTCGCCATATCGGGCGGTTTTCAGGATGCTTACACTTACAATGTGAGGGATGAGGTCTTTTCTAATGCGCAAACAGGCAATGTCGTACTTATGAGCCAAAATTTTATGTCAGGCGAATGGATACGCGGGCTACATTATCTTTTTCCTATAATCGCATTTGCACTTGGAGTTTTTGTCGCTGAGAGAATACAAAAAAAGCTCAAATATGTAAAGAAAATTCACTGGCGTCAGATAATCGTACTTATGGAATTAGCCATATTGTTTGTTGTCGGACTTATACCTGACTCTTACAATATGGCTGCAACTATGCTTGTTTCTTTTGCCTGCTCGATGCAGGTTCAGACTTTCAGAAAAGTAAATGGCTACGGCTACGCAAGTACGATGTGTATAGGAAACTTAAGAAGCGGCACTGAAAGCCTTTCCATCTATATGCGTGAAAAGAAGCCTGAGATTTTGAAAAAAGCTCTTCATTATTATGGAATAATACTTGTATTTGCAATCGGTGCAGGACTTGGCGGCATCATGTCACTCCACATAGGTATCAAAGCGATATGGGTATCATCGCTTCTTTTAACCGTTGTATTTTTAATGATGTTTGAAGAGAAAATGTAAAAATACCTTTTGACCCCAACATTATAACATTATTTTTAAATTCAGATTTTATTTATATAAATTTTTCTAAAATGTAAGCAACTCCTTCTTCATCATTCGTTCTCGTGATAACATCGGCACAGTTTTTTAATTCGCCGCAGGCATTTGACATTGCTACTCCTATGCCTGCGGCTTTTATCATGTCTATGTCGTTGCCGCCGTCACCAAATGCGATTAGTTGTGATATGTCGATACCCAGTTTTTTGCAAAGCCACTTAAGTGCATTTCCTTTATTTACTTCTGAATGGTTTATCTCGATATTATTTGGCATCCCTGAACACACTTTTGATGTTTTGAGGATTTTCAGTTCCTCTAAGACTTTTCTTCTTTCTTCCATGTCACTAAAAAACATATTTATCTTTTCGACACTCTCCAGTTTTTCTATATTTTCCCAAAGGTCTTTTTTTGCCCCTCTGCTTGAAAGATAATAATTTCTAAAGTCATCATTTTTTATGTATTTTCCGGCATTGTCATATGTCTTTTTATCACCGAAACCTACTCCTGACGATGCCACATCTGTAAGTACATCGTGCTTTAACACTATATCTCTTACAAGAAGCACTTCCTCCCTGTCTATACTCTTTTTATAGATTATCCGTTCATCCAAAAGCTCATAGACCATGCCGCCGTTTAGTGCTATTGCATAATTTGTTCCCGAAATCGTTCTCAATTCTTTTAAAATTCCTGCTATCGGTCTGCCTGTCGTAAAAACGATCTGCGTCCCCTTTCTTCCATATTCCTCAATGATATTCCTTGTCCTATCCGTCAGCTTTCCGGCACCATCAAGACAGGTCCCGTCAAGGTCAAGAGCTATCATTGAAATCTTTCTATCCACAGCAAATCCTCCTATCACATACACAAATCCCACCAAACTTAATCGCAATATTTACTAGGTGTAATAAACTCTATATTTATCTCCTTACTAATCAATTTCAACTGTTCCTTCATCTCTTTGTTTTTCTCTCTCAATGTCTTATTGTCTTCCTCATGAACAAATCTTTTTTCACAATAATTTTCAAGACAGTTTCTTTTAAAACCATCCATTCCGGCTATTGCAACCTTTGATACTTTCAAACGCCTTAAAAGTTTTAACAGCATCATTCCGGAACTGTCACCTACTATATCTCCTGAATTGAGAAGCGTGCTGTAATTTACGACATGACATTCCTTTGTGTCATCATCTATATTTGATGTACAAATAACATTTTTCATATCAAGTGAATCCTTTATCATTTCAAATCGTTTCTGGTTTGCCACAAAGACCATGTCTGTCTTAAATGACGGCACAAAGTTTATCGCTATGACTTTCGGCTTGTTTTTTAATATATACTTTGCAATCTTATCATGCTTTGTCTTCACTGATTTGCCTGAACCTACTATCAATACATTTTCACCCTTAAATTTTTCTCTAAGGTTAAGTATCTCTAACCTGTCATCGACACTATTGTTCTGATAAGTGCTGTATATGTCATTTATTACTTTCGCATTATACCTGAGCCTTTTTTCTTTTGGTATCTGTTCAAGCATATTTCGTATCACTCTTACAGGAATATTCTGCTTGTCCATAAGAAATGATACATAATTCGGATGACAATCGAGTGATGAAGCGAGAAAATATTCTATCGTGTATCCCCATCTTTTCTGCATATAGATAGGTAACAGGTAATTATCCACTATCTCAAGTATCGGAACAGCATCATATTTTTTATTATAATGCTTTTTCAGAAAATCTACCATAAGTTCCGTACAAAGATTTCCTGCTCCCCTGCCCATTCCATAAACAGAACAGTCTATTATGACATCCCTGTTTGTTCCAAACTCCATCATTCTCTGCGCATTTGCAAATGCAAGCTGAAGATTATTGTGTGAATGATAGCCTAACTTTACATTTTCATCAAGATTGCGGTCTATTATATGAAGCATATGCATCATGTCATTTTCAGACATTGCACCAAGCGTATCTACTATATAAAATGCAAATGGTTTTAACTGATTTACCTTTTTAATAAGCTCCAATATAAGCTCATCATCATAATTAGCCGAGCCTACCGGCTGGATAAAAACCTGATATCCTTTCTTTTTCAGTATATTTGCCCAGTCAAAAGCCTTCTTTGCCTCATCGGGATGAAATGTTATCCTTATTCCGTCAATAATCGTTTCTGAAGCATCACAGATAAACTCAGGATTTGTTTCCTTTTCACCGATTGCTATCATCGCAACATACATTGCCTTGCCTGACGGCTGTTTTACATACCCGTTTACCACATCGGCATCTGGAAACAATGAATAGTTTTCATTTACGGTTTTTTCAGTTATAAATCCGCATTCGATAAGATCTATCTCGGCAAGTGACAATCTGTCAAGTATCCCTGTTATCGTTTCTTTTCCGAACTTCCAGTCGTTTATATAACCGCCATCTCTTAAAGTACAGTCAAGTAATTTTATCTCGCCCATATCTAAGCCCTGCCTTCCTTAACTCTCTGCTGATATACTGCATTTGCAAGCACAAAATCTATCTTTTCATTTATATCAATAGCTTCCTCATTCGTAACCTCCACAAAGTACGGTTTATCACCTGTTCTTCTGTGTTTATTTAATATCAGTTCCCTGCCATACACATAAAGTCCTGTTGTTTCTACATAAATCTTTTTTAAATCCTGTGTTCTTGGCACACTGTTTTTGTCATAGTTTAACGGTTCATTTTCTGACCAGAGAAAGTCATGACACGGAATTACAGAAAGTGCCGAATCATACTCTCCGCCATTGACTGCATCTATTGCTTTCTCTATAGTCTGTCTGCTTATAAATGGTGCTGTCGCATGTGCAAGAACATAAGTATCTGCCTCCACATCATTTGCAAAAGCCTCCAATACCTCAAGTATCAGAGTAGTGTTCTTATCAAGTTCGGGACTTCTCTTTAAAAATCCAACACCATCCGGAAGATACTTGACAACTTCCTCATCGCTGCAATAAACATAAATGGCATCAATCTTATCAACTGTCTTAAGCGTATTTAAAATATATGTAATAAGCGGCTCTCCTCCATCAAACGGCTTGGTATTCTTTCCCGGAATCCTTTCATTATTAAGTTTTACCGGCACAAATGCAACTGTCTTTTTCTTATTTTCACTCATTATAAATTCCTCTCTTTTTCTTATATTATGATGTATTAATTGCACAAATTTAGCAAATACTACTGCCGGCACGCTCTTGCTATGTTGCCGTTTGCAGCAGTACAAAAGTCATGAAATTTAAGTCTTCCAATATGGCACCAATTTATTTGCACCATATTTATATACCAGATCAAATATGCGGTAAAACTTCCTCCGGCTCCATGATCCTTTCCACAAAATGCTTATTAGCCTTATATTGTTCTATTACACTTGATGCCTGACTTAGTACCTGTGATGTTATCTCACTTTCATCTCTCCTTATCACAAATTCAAGTGCTTTTAACTTACCCTCCAGCATCCTTTTTTCAACTGCTTCTTTAGCTTTTATCATTATCGTAATATCTGAATTTTCAAGTTTCTTTTCCGCTGCCATATTTCTCACCTTCTTTAATAACCTTTCATCATTGCCATAAAACCATATTGACCTTTTGTGCTGTGAATATTCACTGTTTACAACTGTTATCTCTATCTCTGCAAGTTTTTCTTTTGTAACCCACGGGTACATCAGAAAAGTGCTAAGATTTTCTTCTTCCAGAAAGAATATGCAGTCATTTTCTCCAAATTTTTCTCTTTCACTTTTTAATATACGGCTGTTCCATCCACTGTCCCAAAAAATCTTTTTATTTAATCGACTTTTTAAATTCATATTTTGTTGTGTGATTTTTTCTTCTGTTTCATTTCTTTTAACTTTACCTTTTGAAAAATCATCTGTCTTATTTTCTTCATTTTGTATATATTTATCCAGCCCAAAAAGTTCCAGAAAATTTTTTGCAAATATCTCATTTGCATACTCTGTATTGATGCTGTAATTTTCTGCTCTATCTGGTTTTGAAACATTTTTTTGATTGTCTGATACAATTATTTTTTCATCATTATCACTTATCATACTGTCTGTTATATAAGCTGCTGCATAATATAAATGCAGTTTTTCATACTCAGTTTCTATTTCTTCACCAAAGCTCATAACCCTGTCACAGGTATTTTTCATTCCCCCGACCGATGTTGAATTTGGGGTTATCACCAGATCTATCTTTCCCTCGACAACAAAAGGAATAAGCTCCGACGGAACAGAATTTTTTATGACCATACTTCCATTTATGATGTTTTCATATGGCAGATATCTGTCTTTCGGATGTGATTTTACTATTACTTCATAATCTTTTGCAAAATAATCTATAAGAAGTGTTGTCATTTTTCTTTGCATCAAAATACTCTGAATTTCAAGATTATTGTGATATTGTGTCAAAAATAAAAGCCTTTTTTTGTCTATATTTTCTTTTATTATCTCACCGTCATAAAGTCTGATTATCTCTTTTCTTGTTTTAGCGTCCAGCTTTTTCATCGTCTTATATATTGAAAAATCTATTGCCTTATTATCAAAAAATCCCTCCGGCTGATTATCAATGTCACACAGCTTGTCGATAACCATTTTATTTCTTCCTGCCGCCTGAAGATATTCACATACAACATAATTGTGTGCATTTATCTCTCTTAAAAGTTTAAGATATCTTCTCTCCTCTCCGAGCATTCCGCTGGCATCCTCTATATAGTGATACTTGAGCCTGTTTCTTATAAGATAAACAGGTACTGACCATATGTCAGCAGATACATATATATCATTAAAATCTTCTAATCTATATCTGCTCCAATCCTTGACAACCTCACAAGTCTTATCAAGAACTTCCTCTATTTCATCTCTGGTACTTGACTCATTTAATCTCTTTCCAATATCTTTTTTCAGTTGTCTTTCAGGAATTATGATAATATCCTCAAACCATCCCGACTTTTTTAATCTGCCGATAACTGCCTCCTGCCCTGTTCCTGCCAGCAGATATTCCGTTATCATCAAAACGGCATCATCTTCCCTGTGATAACAAAGCTTATGTACTACTGCACAAAGTACATGGTATGCAGTTGATGAGTGATATAAAAGCATCTAGATTCCTCCTTTGCCAAGTGCATAAAGACATTCATTTCCATGTATCAGAAGTTCGTTTATATCATGTGCTGAAAAAGTCCTGCACTGACTTTCTCCTGCCGAAGTTTCCAAATGTCTTTCTATATATTTTGAAATTGCACCTTTCATTTTTTCTGCTGCCGTAAGAGAGCTTATAACCGGATAAACATATGATATTTCCTCATAACTGACTTTTAAAAGTACAGGTATATCCCTCTGCAATATCCCGTCTATACTGTCAATACTGTCCGAAATCTTACTGATATCATCCGCATTTTTATCATTATTTATTTCTTCACTGTCAGCAGCCATATTTGTAATTTCTTTATACCATGAATAATATGCTACATTTATATAAGGATAAACATTTTTAAACACCTTTAAGAACGACCCCCCACCGCTGTTTTTTTCCGTGAGGTCAACTACCAGGATATCATTCCGTTCTTTTCCTTCTTTTTTTAATTCTTCTAAATAATAATCAAGAGATGCTTTCATATATTTTTCTGCATATGTAAAACCAACTTTTTCTGAGCCGGTATCACTATTTCTCTTTTTGTCTGACGCCATATCTTCTCCGCTCTCACTTTCCAGAGAATAAAGTATTCTGTCATCCGGAATACATCTTAGCGAAGGCATATTTTCATATATTTCTCTTAAATTTTCTTTATATGATTTAAATTTATCTGCTTCTCTGCTTTCTGAATACTCTGCCATAAAATATGACCAGTCTGTTATCAAAGCATCATCCTTAAAGTCATAATATCTTTTGTACAGCCTGTATATCATATTTTCATTACTTCCAATAAATATTATCTTTTTGTCCTTACCGTATTTAAAAATATTTTCAAGTATATCTGTTATAACAGGAGCAAGATAAGCAAATATGGCACTGTATTCTCTTGATTTCATATTTTTATATCCAAAAAGCTCATAAGATACTATATTTTCATAAATCTTTCCCTGAATATCTCTCATTTCCGGATAATTATATTTTTTGTAAAATGTTTTCGGTGGATAATAATATGTTGAATTGTAATTGGCACTGCGCAAAGGTTTTACACAGTTTTTGTAATCAGAACTATATACAAGACATTCCTCTGCTGAAATTTTATCTTCCTTTTCTGCTTTTCCAATAAGTTTTTTTATAAAATCAGTGTAACCCCTGCCACTTTCATCAGTGACTGCTGCATCATCACTGAAGTATATTTTTTTATCTTTAAACAGCTTATTATAAAATTCTTTGCCATAACAGCCGCTTACAATCGGTATCGTCTTTATATGATTAGCTGCAAGCATATCTGTTATTTCTGAAACATATCTGTTTTTCAAAATACTTTTCCGATATATTTCAATTTCATTTTCACTCGTAAGCTCTGTCCCTAATGCTTCATTTATTTTTTCATAAATTTCATTGATTGATAAATCCTTACCATCATATTTTTTTCTTTCCGCTGCAAATCCATCTGTCTTATTTTTATTTTCTACGATTTTATATATCTCATCATTATCAAGAGTCCTATAAAGCAATGTGTCCCATACATCTATTATTATGCATTTGTATTTTTCAAAACTCTTAAATACAAGTACACTCTTATGTCTGTAATACATATTTGTAAAATCACAGACTTTTTTTCCTGAAAGTGTTACCGCACTGTCTTTATCACTGATGCCATAATGGAAACTTATCCTCGCCAGATCCATCAAAAAATTCAATGGAGCTGACGATAACATATCACTGTTTTTTTCAAGATAAATTTCACTGCTGTAAGATGACTTTTCATTTATATTTGTCAACAAATGGAAAATTCTTTTTTTACTGAAAAATCTGTTTTTCATAACTGCTCAGGCTACTCCTCCCGTGGAAACATAACCGTAAACTTACTTCCCTGTCCTTCCGTACTCTCAAGCGTAACATCTGCGTTGTGATACATTGCTGCGTGCTTCACTATAGACAGTCCGAGTCCTGTTCCTCCGGTTTCTTTCGACCTGCTTTTATCTACCCTGTAAAAACGCTCAAATATTCTTGACTGCTGATCTTCTTTTATTCCTATTCCGGTATCTTCGACCACGAGAATATCTTTTCCGGCTTCTTTTGATAAAGTTATATCAACTTTTCCACCTTCTTTATTGTACTTAATCCCATTTTCACAAAGATTGTAGACAATCTCATAGAGCAGGCTTCTGACTCCGTGAAGTTTTATATCTTCACCACTTATGTTTATTGTCACATTCTTTTCATTTGCTGTATTTTCCAAAGCTTCCTTTGTTTCTGCCGCAATATCCTTAAGACTTACAAGTTCGGTCTCCATATCCCTGTTTTCGTCAAGCCACGAAAGCCTTATTATATCCTCCACAAGATTTACAAGCCTTTCTGCTTCCTTGCGGATATGACCTACAAATCGGGGCATATCCTCTTCTTTTACAAGATTGTTTTCCATAAGTTCGGCACTTCCGATAATAGACTGTAGAGGAGTCTTAAGTTCATGTGATACATTTGCTGAAAACTCTCTTCTTGTTCTTTCTGCATTATTTTTTTCAGTAACATCGACAGCAAGTAAAACAGCTCCAAGCGTTTTTCCGGCTGATTCTATCTTGCTTATCCCAAGCTGATAATCAAGCCCGTATCTTTTAAGTATAATCTCCGCCTTTCCCTTTTCCATTGCTTCTTTTATGGTATTTCCAACTGATGTATTTCTTTCTACCGTAAGGAAATCTTTGCCAAGACACTCATCTGTTGTTCCAAATATCTTTTTTGCTGCCGGATTTATACTTATTATACTGTTTTTAGCATCAAGCAGGATAAGTCCCTCATCCATATTTTCGATTGTCGCCTGAAATTCGTCTTTCTTCTGTCGAAGTTCTAAAACCTGCTCGTCTATCTGCCTGTGCTGGTGTTCTATATGTCTTAAAAGCGGTGCTATCTCGCCGTATGCATCATTTTGTAATGGCTTGTTGAGATCAAGGTTATTTAACGGCTCAACAACCTTTTTGGATACACCTCTTGCAAGTAATGAAGATAATATCACTGCCAGAAGTATAGTTATTGCCATGGGTGAAATCATCGAAAATAAAAGCTTAAGTACGGTCTCCTGACTTATTGATATTCTTATTACACTGCCGTCATTTATCTTTTTTGCATAATAAATTGTCCTTTGCGTAAGCGTAGATGAATATCTTGTACACTCACCTCTGCCAAATTTCAAAGACTCTTTTATCTCTTCCCTGTTTGCATGATTTTCCATCTTTGAAGCATCTGTTTTATTATCAAACTTCACTGTTCCATCCGGCTCAACCCATGTTATTCTGTACTTTTTTTCCGTAAGGCTTTTAAGATAATCCACTCCTCCATTTTCAACTCCGGTTACAACAAAACCAAGCTGTGCTCCAAGCTGTTCCTCTTCTATTGTAGTAAAATGTCTGTACAAAATTCCAAGAATAAATGTACAACAGAACAATACCATCACTACGGCAACTAAAAGCACTGATTTAAATATTTTTTTAGTCATTTTGTACCTCCATTTTGTATCCGACATTTCTCACTGTCACTATATATCTGCCACCGTCACCAAGTTTCTGCCTGAGTGTCTTTATGTGCATATCTACCGTCCTTGTCTCTCCATAACTGTCGATACCCCATACTTCTGACAAAAGCCGGTTTCTTGTATATGCCATACCGGGATGCATAAGAAATATCTTAAGTATCTCATATTCTTTATATGTAAGACATATACTCTCTCCGGAAACTGATACAGTGTGCTCTTCAACATTCATTTCTATTATACCATTAACATATACTGTTTTGTTTTCTTTTTTCGGCATACATCTTCTGAGCACGGCTTTTATCCTTGAAACCATTTCCATCATTCCAAATGGTTTTACAAGATAATCATCTGCACCCATATCAAGACTTTTTATCTTATCATATTCAACACTTTTTGCAGTAGCCATTATAACCGGAATATCTCTGGTTCGGGAAGATGCCTTAATCTTTTTTAAAAGAGAAACACCGTCCTCTCCCGGAAGCATTATATCTAATATTACAAGTTCCGGCAGTTCATCAGTTGTCGCAAGTTCCACCCAGAAGCTGTCACCATCACAAAATCCCTTTGCTGTAAATCCTGTCTGTTCCAATGTATAAATTTCAATATCTCTTATACTTACATCGTCTTCTACGCACCAGATCATATCATTCCTCATTTCTTTAATGATTTCCCGTTACTGAAAAAACAACCCACTTAGCTACATTTACGGCATGATCCCCGATACGCTCAAAATATTTAGCTATCATAAGAAGATCAAGTGCATACTCGCCATCCTTTGGATTTTTTGCAATAAGGTCTATAAGAAAAATCTTGACTTTGTTGAAATACTCATCCACAACATCATCATACTCTATTATGCTGTTTGCAAGATTAAGATCACTCTTTACAAATGAATCAATAGACTCTGTAACCATCTTTATTGTTGCCGTTGCCATCTGGTCAAGATATTCACATTCCTCACTTGTTCTTCCATTTAAAAAGCCTATTATCTCAGCAACATCTGACGCCTGATCTCCTATTCTCTTAATATCCGTTATCATTTTAAGAGCTGTTGACACCTGTCTTAAATCCCTTGCAACCGGCTGCTGCTGGAGCAAAAGTTTTAAACAAAGAGATTCAACATTTCTCTCAAGGTCATCAAGCGAATTATCAAGAGGTTCGACTTCCCATCTAATCCCCGGATTTCCTTCCTTTAATGCCTTTGCAGCCAAAGAAATACACTCCTCACACATCGCACCCATCTCAATAAGCTTTTTATTCAAATCTGCAAGCTGTTCATCAAATCTGCTTCTCATTTTCAAAATCCTCCTATCTTAACCAAATCTTCCTGTAATATAATCTTCAGTTCTCTTATCCTCAGGTGTCGCAAACATCTTCTCAGTATTACCATATTCAATAAGGTCGCCAAGAAGGAAAAATGCTGTCTGATCTGATATACGGACTGCCTGCTGCATATTATGTGTAACTATAACAATCGTATATTTTTCCTTAAGTTCACTTGCAAGTTCCTCTATCTTGGATGTAGAAATTGGATCAAGTGCACTTGTAGGCTCATCCATAAGAAGAATTTTAGGTTCTACTGCAAGTGCCCTCGCTATACAGAGTCGCTGCTGCTGTCCACCCGACATACCAAGTGCCGACTTTTTAAGTCTGTCCTTTACCTCATCCCATATTGCGGCACCTCTGAGAGAATTTTCAACTATCTCATCAAGCTTTGCCTTATTTTTTATTCCATGTGTTCTCGGTCCGTAAGCAATATTGTCATAGATGCTCATAGGAAAAGGATTTGGTTTCTGGAAAACCATACCTATTTCCTTTCGGAGTTTATTCACATCAGTATCAGGTGCAAAAATATCCATATCTCCATATTTAACTTCACCTGTAATCTTTACACCCTGCACAAGATCATTCATCCTGTTAAGTGTCTTTAAAAAAGTTGACTTACCACATCCCGACGGACCTATAAGAGCCGTAATGCTTTTCTCGGGAATATCAATGTTTATATTTTTCAATGCCTGCGTCTGTCCATACCAGAGACACAAGTCCTTAACCGTCATTATGTTATTCATATAATTCCTCCTGCATATATATCTTAGTTATTTGTGAAACTGTCATTCTTGTAATTAAGTGGTATGACTACAACAAATAATGTTAGTCGGCACTTTTGTCGCCGCCAGTACTTAATGGTGGTTTTTTCACCATTTATGTACTGTTACGAGCGACAATGTAACGCAAGTGTGCCGATGGTATTATCTGTTGTAGTCATACCACTAACACAACCTGCAAAATTTTCGCAAATATTACTCTACTTTCTTCTTGAAATAAAGTCCCGTAAATTTAGCAGCAAGATTAACCAAAAGTGCAAGTATCATCAAAATTGCCGCTATCGCAAATGCTACCTCAAACTCACCCTGCTCTTTAGCATAAACATAAAGTGCAACGGTAAGTGTTGCTCCTGCACGGCCGAGTCCGTCAACAAATCCGTTTATCGTATGTGCAAAACCAGCCGTGAATAATAGTGCTGCCGATTCTCCGAGTATTCTTCCGATTGCAAGAATACATCCTGTCATAATACCGTCAACACAGCTTGGAAGCACGACAGTCCTTATAACCCTCCATTTACCTGCACCAAGTCCAAAAGCACCCTCTCTGTAACTTTGCGGAACTGTTTTTAAACTTTCCTGTGTTGTTCTCATAATTGTCGGGAGATTCATAATAACAAGCGTCATCGCACCCGCTAATATTGATGTCTGCATCTTGAGAAATTCGCAGAAAAACAACATTCCAACAAGACCGTATATAATCGACGGAATACCTGAAAGTGTCTCCGCCGCATATTCTATTACCGCAACCAGTTTCTTATTTGTCGCATACTCAGTAAGATATATCGCTGCTCCAACTCCAAGAGGAAGAACGACAACAAGTGTTGCTATTACTATATAAAATGTATTTAAAATATCAGGCAGAATACCTATATTCTTTGTCAGATAGCTGGGCTTAGTAGTTAGAAGTTTCCATGTAATATTGGGAACTCCTTTATATAATACAAATCCGATAACAAATACAACAAGACCGCAGGTTATCGCAACTGATATCCACATTAGTATTTTCATTATCCAGATATAAGCTTTTCTTTTCATAGTCTGATTACTCCTTTTCTTTCTTTAAAAGGCTGTTAAGTAATGCATTTATCAGCATTATGAACAAAAACAATACAAGTGCGATTGAAAATAATGCTTGTTTTTGCAATCCCGATGAATATGACATTTCACTTGCAACTGCTGTTGTAAGAAATCTTACACTTCCAAAAAGTTTTGGCATATTGGCTACATTGCCTGAAACCATCATTACTGCCATTGCCTCCCCTATCGCACGGCCAACACCAAGTACCACAGCCGCCGCTATACCGCTTTTTGCTGCCGGTACAGATACTTTAAAATATGTCTCGATAGGTGTTGCACCAAGTGCAAGTGATGCATCTTCATATTCCGGCGGGACTGCTTCTAGTGCCGTCAGTGAAACGCTTATTATTGATGGCAGAATCATTATCGCCAGAACAATTATTGCTGCAAAAAGACTTGCACCATCTGCTATATTAAATGTTTCTCTTACCCATGGAACAAGTACCAGCATACCAACAAGACCATATACAACAGATGGTATTCCGGCAAGCAGGCTTACTGCCATCTCAACAACTGCCTTCATTTTTTTGTTTGCAACCTTTGCAAGATATACAGCCGTAAGAAATCCTATCGGAACACCTATTATGATGGCTCCCGCCGTACCATATATACTTGTCAGGATAAATGGCAGGATTCCATACGATGGTGTTGATGCCGTTGATGCCCATTTCTTTCCAAACAGAAACTTAAATAACCCGATTTCTCTTATTGCAGGTATTCCTGCGATAACAAGATAAACAGTTATAAGCAAAACAAAGCCAACCGTAATCAGACCAAGTATTAAAAATATCCCATGGATAATTGTTTCAAATTTATTGTGACTTTTCTTCATATTAATCCTCATTTCTGCACACATTTTTTAGTGCATAATGTGAAATGTAATATATTTCACATATAAGATTTATGTCAAATGTGCCCAGACACAAATCTTGCATTTGAAAAATCTTGAATATATGGATTTTTCACACTAAACTCCATACTCATATTTCCTGCCCTGCAATAGAAGTTGAAAACTTCCCTGATAGTGTTAAAACGGGCAAGTCATATAACTCACCCTTTTTAAGCATTTTATTTATTACTATTTACACTATTTTTCATTTGCCGGTACTACACCTGCTGATGTGATAGTCTCTGATGCTTTCATTGCATAGTCAAAGAATGCCTGTGCCTCGTTGCTGAGTTTTTTATCTTTCTTTGTAACGAATACGAAAGGTCTCTGAATTTTATAACTTGCATCCTTTACAGTATCTTCTGATGGTGCTACTCCGTCTACCGAAAGAGCATTTACGCTGTCATCAACTGATGCAAGTGAAGCATATCCGATAGCATTTGGATTGTTTGCAACTGTTGTGATAACATCACCTGTCGATGTAAGTTCCTGTCCATATTTGCATTTATCTTCTGTTCCCGTAATCGACTCAAATCCATCACGAGTACCACTTCCTGCTTCTCTGCCGATAAGAACGATGTCTCCATTATCTCCGCCAACATCTTTCCAGTTCTTAATCTTTCCTGTGTAAATATCTGCAATCTGCTGAACCTTTAAATCTTTAACTTTATTCTTTGGATTTACTACAATAGCAATTCCATCATATGCAAGGATTGTTTCCTCAAGTCCCTGATTTTTTTCATCATCAGTAAGTGCACGGCTTGAAAGTCCTATATCGCATCTTCCCTCTGTTACTGCTGTGATACCTGAGCCCGAACCTGTAGGATTGTATGTAAATTTTACATCAGGGTTTGCTTCCATAAATGCTTCGCCTAATGCACCAACTACTTTTTCCATTGATGTTGAACCGTCTGTCGCTACAGAACCGCTCAGTTCTGCACTTGAAGATGCTCCTGAACTGCTTGATGAACCTGAAGAAGCTTTATCACCGTTTGAAGAATTTCCGCATCCTGTAAGTGATGTAAGTGTTAATGCTGATACCATTGCAGCTACTAATAATCTGTTTTTTGTTCTCATAATTTTTGTCTCCTTTTGATTTAAACTTAATTGTTTTTTGTTTTCCTTTTTACAAGTATTATGATATATGGGTTAAGTAAAATCCAAAAGGCAGGTTATGTAAAAGATATGTAAAGAATATGAGACTGCTCGGAAAGGAAAAAAGACAAAAAGTATTAAAAAGCAAGGGTGGGAAAATTGTTAAAAGATACAATTTTTTAAGAATGTAAGAAATGAAAGGCTGAACTGTTACAAGAATGTTAAATAGTGTCTCGAATATACTTGAAATAACTGGGTAGATATGTTATAATCAAATCAGCAAAATAAAAGATAACAGTGTTATATTAACACCAAAACAAAACCCCTATAAGGTGCAACTTATAGGGGTTTTTACTTGTTTTGTTTGAGCAGTTTAAGCTTCTGCCAGGCTAGTTGCCATTTAGAAATGCTTGTCTAACCATTTGCATATATAGTATGCAACTACACTTGCCACAACAGCACAAATAAAAGATAACATACATTAACACCTCCTCTCCGTTGTCGGAGTGGAAATGACAACAAGTATAGTATATCAGATATGTTTCCGCATTTTTACAGACAAGCTGCTTTCATTCTCTTTATAACTTCTCTCACATACTCCTCCGGTTTTGAAACTTTTTTAGCTATATCCGGTATTGACATTTCACATTCTTCATACAATGTCTCGATTTTTCCTTCAAGTTTTCCATCAAGTTTCGCATTTTTCATAGAATTTTCCCATGCTCTGCACATATCAACAACCTCCTCTTTATCATCCCCGGCAAATTTTGCCCCGGTTATTATATTTATCAATTCTACCGCTTCTTTTTCTACATGATTAAATCTTGAGTTTCCTTTTATCCAGCTACCGTCTTTATCACTCTGGTGTTTGATAAACTGCATTACTGCCCCTAAATCAGTTTTGAATTTATCAAAATTTTCGTCTGATATTTTTGCCGGTTCTATAAGATTTATCTTATAATCCGGTACATACGACAATAATTCAACATTATCAACCGATAACATTTCATGTATGCTTTTTGCTCCATCCCAGTCTTTATCACCAAAATATACTACCAATGTGATTACAGGCATTAATTTATCTTCCTTTTTAAACCCTGATAAAAATTCTTCTGAATTTAACTTAACCTGTTTTTTCTTTGACCTGTCTCTATAAGACCGCTTTGCTTCTTCTACCTGCTTTGCATATTGTAATGCATCATAAAGCATATTTTTAACGGCAATCGCATAATGGATTTTGTCCTGGTTTTCAATTCCAAGCACTACATAGACCGCCTCGTCATCCTTTGCCATAGACCACAACATGAGATTGTCTCTCAATTTCTGAACTGCCACATCAGCATCGTTTCCATATGGCAATGCAATCTCTGCCGTATCTATTTTTTGCAATTCTTCAGGTTTTATTACCTGTCTTCCATCATAAATGTAAAAATTAAAGGCATCCGCTATAATATCCCTATGCGACATATACTGCTTTGTTGCTATATCGATTTTCCCCATAAATGTCTCCTTTCTTACATTATACATACTGTATAATAAAAATGCAATAATTCCTCCCAGCTCTTGCAAACATTTGTTTGTTTTTTGTGTTTTTATACTACCATATGAATATATGTTCGTCAAGACATTTCATTCAGGCAAGGATATTTGTGCTATGCACAATCAGATACTCACCATCACCCCAAAGTAATGTGTGACTCCTTAATTTTATAAATTGATAATATCTTTTACCTATACATCATCGCTCAACTTTTTACCATGCAATAGTAAACATAATAGAAAAGACGTACTACCTGTATATCAGATAGTCCATCTTTTTGTAATAATTTTTAATTATGACTTTTATCCTGTTATATTTTTTAATTTTATGACTGACCTTTAAACACTTTCATAAAATCATACGAATCTTCATAAGTAGTACCTTTCCAAGTAATTTTCATATCTGAATCAAATGGATTGCCTGAAATATTTGTTACGCTGTCAGGCACCGTTATATTGCTAATACCACAGTCAGAAAAACAAAATGCACCTATCGTTGTTACTCCATCCGGAATTGTTATATCTTTCAATTTTGAACAGCCAGAAAATGTCCACTCTCCTAACTCTTTTAATGTACTTGGTAATTTAACATTACTAAGTTCAAAGCAGGAAACAAAGCAGTTATCAGCTATATATGTCACTCCATCCGGAATTGTTACATCCGTCAACATATCACAACTGTCAAATAGATTTTTTCCCAACTTCTTTAAACCGTTTGAAAGTTTTACACTTTCAAGTTCAGAAGAATAAAATACATAATCTCCCATCTCACTTACTGTATCAGGAATTTCTATTGATTTCAATGTTGTTCTTGTAAACGCATAATCACCAATAGTTTTAAGTGAATCAGGTAATTTGATACTCGTTATCTCACATGAAGCAAATGCGTTTTGTCCAATAACTTTAAGAGTCTTTGGCAATTTAACACTGCTAATCTCACTGTAAGCAAAAACATCATTTCCAATTTCTTCTACCCCCTCAGGAATAACAACAGCTCCGCTATCTTTTACTCCCCAGTATTTTAAATTGTCACTCGTAAGTATTCCTTTCTTTGCATTTGCATCCGGAGCCGCTTTTATAGTGACAGTGCACACATATTTTTTATTTCCTATTTTTGCCTGTACCTTTGCTGTTCCTGCCTTACTGCCCTTTACAGTTACACCCGTCTTTGATTTCTTTGACAGACTGATATTTCCACTGCCTTTTGTCACACTCCATGCAACCTTTTTCTTGTTGTTGCTCAGTTTAATCTTTTCATTTTTTTCTTTTTAACCATAATAAACCTCTTTTCTGCACACTTTTTTGCTTTACAAGACTGTTTCTAGTGTGCACAACCACAAATCTTGTGGAACTACTGCCCTAATACCTAAAAATTGTCAGCGTGCAGCTCCTTTTTTCTGCTTGTATCTTTGCATTCCCCATCCTAACATACCCATGTCAAAAAGCTGTTTCCGTTTTTTTCAGCCAATTTATCCCCATTTTAGGGCTTTTGCCGGTTTTCTCCCTTAAAAATACCGCTTTTTTGCCTTATTTTGTTATAAAATCCAATTTCCCGCCAAAAAATTTATACTTTTTTAATAATTTAATTTCAGAGTTCATGTCATGCTATTTATTTCACAATATTTTTTCATAATAATCAAACTTTTTTTGCAATAACACAACCATGTCAAAAAACCGTTTCCGTTTTTTTCAACAAAAAAATGGACTATTCAGGTCACAAATAGTCCATTTTCAATATTTTTACAATCCTATTTTTTATCTGCCATTAAGGTATCTTTCAACCGACTGCACTGCCGTTGCTCCGTCCGCAACTGCTGTCACTACCTGTCTGAGCGGTTTTGTCCTTATATCTCCCGCTGCAAAGATTCCCTCACTGCTTGTCTTGCAATCCTCACCCGCTTTTATATAACCTGTTTTATCAAGCTCGACATAATCCTTAAATATATCCGTTACCGGTTTCATTCCTACAGCTACGAACACTCCTGACACTTCAAGTTCTTTTTCTTCACCTGTTTTGTTTTGCACAAGTTTGATTGACGATACTTTATTGTCGCCTTTTATTTCTTTTATCTCATAAAACGGAAGTATCTCTATGTTTGGTGTTTCTTTTACTTTCTGCTGAATGTTTACTGCTGCCCTGAATTCGTCTCTCCTGTGTATAAGATAAACTTTTTCGCATAAAGCCGAGAGATAAATTGCATCTTCAAGTGCCACATCTCCACCGCCGACCACGGCTGTTACCTTTTTCTTAAAAAATGCACCATCACAAGTTGCACAATATGATACACCAGTGCCTGTAAGTTCTTCCTCACCTGCGGCTCCAAGTTTCCTGTGTGATGCCCCTGTAGCAGCTATTATTGTCTTTGTCTCGACGGACTCCCCGGCATTAAGAATTATCCTATATGCCTTTTTCCCCTCTGTGTCATTTATCTCTTCTATTTTTGTTACTTCTGCATCGATAAACTCAGTTTCAAGCATATCTGCGTGCTCCCTGAATTTACTTCCAAGTGTAAAGCCGTCTGTCTCAGGCAATCCAAGATAATTGTCCACCTGCTCTGTTGATACTATCTGTCCGCCACTGTATCCTGCTTTTTCTATCACAACTACATCAAGTTTGGCTCTTTTTGCATATACTGCTGCCGAAAGACCTGCCGGTCCGCTTCCTATAATAACTAAATCTCGCATATTCCCTCCAATTTTTAATAAATGTACTCTCTGTATTTAACCATTGACTTTTATTTTAATGTAACCATTTCAGGTTTTGTTCTGTAAAATATTGCTCTTGACACATTTGATTACAACATTTCAATAATACTTCAATATCACTTCGTGGTCAACTTTAAAGTCGCTTCAAACAAACTTCAATGTCACTTCAAAGTCAACTTCAATGTCACTTCAAACAAACTTCACTCTACTTTGAACTAAGTGAATTACTCCACTTCTGACTGCACCGCAAACATCAACAATAACGATTATTCCACATATCATATATACTTATTCCCAAAAAAAGAGCAGCTATCCATATTTAAGCTGCTCTTTAATCCTATGATGTCGGTGGCAAAATGTATTTTAACCCTTGCATTATATGTATTTTCTATGCTTCTGTGCCCTCCACCTGTTTTGCCTGTGAAAAGTCTATTACATTTCCATACTGTTCCATCTCCTCAGCATTAAGTGTCATAAACTTTATATTGTCCAATGCTTCTTCGGCTATTCCTACACAGTTATCCGTTATTCTTCCGATATTTTGGAGGATTTCCGTATAATCTCCAGACATTGCCTTACTGCATTTTTTATTTTTCACTCTGCCAAAATGTGCTTTGCTGCATTGTCTGTTTATCTTTCTTATTTTATTTTTATCTCTCGTCATTTTATCTATTACTTTATCATCACCTGTCGCTACCGCTTCTATCGCTTCTTCAAATAACTTTCCCGAAAGTTCCATACACTCTTTTACTTCGTTAATTGCTTCATTTGACAATTTATACCCTTTTGATTTTAGGTTTTCATAAGACTTATCTATCTCGTCACATCTCTCAGCTATTCTCTCTATATTATTTGATACACATAGCAGCCCTGCCGTCTGTTCCGATTGGAGTTCTGTAAGATTTCCACTTGAGAACATTTTTGATATGTATGTTGAAATACTTTCCTGCAATACTTTTACATATTCCGAATATTCATTAAACTTCCGTCCTGCCACTCCATCTTTTTTTGCCGTTACGGCTGCTTTAAGATAACTGAAAGCTTCTGCGGCATATGAAGCTGAGCGTTTTATCTCCTCTGATACAAGATATAATGCTGCTGTCGGCTGATTTATCAGTTTGTCATCAAGATATTTTGCGGTAAATACTGCTTTCTCTTTTGCATCATCACCCCTCACGATGAATTTAACAATTTTTACCATCACCGGTATAAGAGGAAGCCATACCAAAGTACAGACTATATTAAATGTCGTATGTGCATTTGCTATCTGTCTTGAGATTACATCAACTTCATTTCCTTTTGGTGAGATATATCTTACAAACTTTGATAAGACCGGTATCAGAAACATAAACACGATACTTCCCGTTATGTTAAATACACTGTGTGCCACCGCTGTTCTCTTTGCATTTTTTGACTGACCGATAGATGCCAAAAGAGCCGTTATCGTAGTACCGATATTGTCACCAAATAAAATAGGTATCGCACCGCCAAGACCGATAACACTTGTCACTCCATCAGGACCTGCCTGTGACGCAAAATTCTGTAAAACGGCAATAGTGGCCGAGCTGCTTTGCACAACAAGTGTCATTACACATCCAAGCAACACACCAAGAACCGGAATATCTTTTACTTTTCCCATAAGGTCAATGAAAATCGGACTTGTAGCAAGCGGCTTCATGACACTTCCCATAATCTCAATACCCTCAAATAAAAGCCCAAACGAAAAAATGACACGGCCGACCTGTTTTACTTTCTCCTGTTTGCACACAAAGTTAATGATAAATCCGATAAATATCAGAGGATATATATAATCACTTATTTTAAATGCCATAAGCTGTGCCGTCATAGTTGTTCCTATATTAGCACCAAATATAACAGAAATACCCTGTGGCAGAGTCATAAGTCCTGCACTTACAAAACCTATTACCATGACTGTTGTTGCCGAACTACTCTGTAAAACTGCTGTTACCAACGCACCTGCAAGTGCACCCATAATTGGATTTTTTGTAAGAATTTCAAGAATCTTTTTCATTTTTTCCCCGGCAGCTTTCTGCAAAGCATCACTCATACTGTTCATGCCATACAAAAATAATGCAAAACCGCCAAGCAAACCAAACACTACCTTAACATTTTCGTTCATAATCTTTGTCCTCTCTGTAATTTCTTAATAAGTACACACAAAACTAAGCCTATGCTTTATCCTGTTATTTTTCTTATAGTTATCAAAAGCACTTCTTTCTTTACAACACAAGAGTAACAAAAAAACTATGCCGCAACTATCACAGCATAGTAAAATGAATGTCAAGTTTTTGTAAAATCATCACTATTTTTATAAGACGGCATTACTGCATTTTTCTATACATTAACAAAAGGGCAAAACCAGCGTTTTGCCCTCCAAGAATTGCTTTGCAATTCTCGTTGGCACCACACTACATTACTGCATTTTCCTATACATTAACAAAAGGACTGCATATTATACAGTCCTTTTTATAACGCCCATTTTTTATTGTTGACCTCGCCCGGTCTACTCTGTAATCTTAATTTCCTCTATAGTCACATTTTTTTCTTCATCTATGATAAATGCCTTTAACACAGGATTTTCTCTGTCCATTAAAGACAAGATGAGATAATTGACTTTTGAATCATATGCAAGTTTTTTATCTTCCTCAGATGGTCTTGACGGCGATTCGGGATGTGAATGAAAGTTTCCGAGAAGTTCAAGGCCGTTCTGACGCATATCCTTTACAGCCTGAAACTGCTCTTTGGGATCCATTGAAAAATGCTCATTGCTATGGTCAATATTTGTAAGAAGATAAACTTTCTTGATATATTTATCATTGCCATCCTTTGTTCCACCGATAAGGCCACAAGCCTCGTCAGGAAGTCCGGCTTCGCAATGTTTTAAAATCTTGTCATAATCATTTTTTGTTAAAAAAAGCATATTATTCCTCGTTTCTGAGCAACTCATTGCAAAGCGGCTATGCAAAGCTCAAATTTGCATATGCCATAAACACTATTTGTTTTTGCTCAAATCTGCACCTGTCACAAAAGACATTTGCTTAATCTTATTTGCCGTCACACTCTGCCTGCTCATAATCAATAAGCTCTGTGATTGTCGGATGGTCACCGCATACTGCACATTTGCCGTCAGCCTTTGGAAGTTTAACTGTTCTAAACTGCATTGTGAGTGCATCGTATGTAAGAAGTTTTCCTACAAGAAGGTCCCCTACACCGATGATGTATTTGATTGCTTCCATTGCCTGAAGGCTTCCTATAACACCACCCATTGCACCGATAACACCAGCCTGTTTACAAGTAGGAACTGCGTCCTTTGGAGGTGGATTTTTGAATACACAACGATAGCATGGTCCTTCTCCCGGAACATAAGTCATGAGCTGACCCTTAAATCTGATGATTCCTGCATGAGAAAATGGTTTCTTTGCCATTACACAGGCATCATTGATAAGGAATTTTGCCGGGAAGTTATCTGTTCCGTCAATAATAAAGTCATAATCTTTTATAAGATCCATGATGTTTTCTGATGTTACAAATGTACGGTATGTATTTACTGTTACATCAGGGTTCATTGCATTCATTGTCTCTTTTGCAGACTTAACTTTTGCTTTGCCTACATCAGCAGTTCCATGAATAATCTGACGCTGGAGATTTGAAAGATCAACCTCATCAGCATCCGCAATACCAATAGTACCAACGCCTGCTGCTGCAAGATACATTGCGGCTGGTGCACCAAGTCCGCCGGCACCGATGATTAGCACCTTGCTGTTCAACAGCTTTTTCTGTCCTTTAACGCCTACTTCCTGCAAGATGATATGTCTTGAGTAGCGTTCCATCTGTTCATTAGTAAATGCCATTAGAAACTTCCTCCTCCCATGAAATAAAGAAATTCAATAGAATCTCCCTCTTTAACTGTTGTTGTGTCAAATGTATCTTTATCAACAAAATCATCATTTAATGAAACTGTTACATAAAGTGGATTCTCTACCTTTTCAGCTTCAATAATCTGTGCAATAGTTGTTCCCTCTGCGTATTCTTTTTTTTCGCCTGCTATTGTAATAGTCATCTCTTAACCCTCCTATTTATAATTTCTATCTTATATATCTAACGGACAGACTTTATTTAAAAGTTCTCCCCGATTGTTTTCATATTTTTAATGAAGTGGATATTTGCAATCCGCTCTGCCGCCTGATAGTTTTAAAGTAAAGCACCAAGTTTCTCTTCTATCTCGGCTTTCTTTACAAGACCTCTTGTTCTGTCTGTTTCTTCCCCGTCTTTAAAAAAGACAAGAGTTGGCGAAGCCATGACTTCATATTTCTCCATAAGTTCTTCATCAAAATTGATGTTTACTTTTACAACTTTTGCCTTATCCTCGTAATCATCTTCTATGTCACCGAGGATAGGTGAAAGCTGTTTACATGGAATACATGAATCTGAATAAAAATCTACAATTACCGGAAGTTCTGATTGCAATACTTCCTTTTCAAAATCATCTTTAGAAACTCTCTTTGCCATTCTTCGCCCTCCTGTTTTAAGCGATATGCCGCTTTTAAATGACATATCACATTTTATTTTTATATTTAATAAAGTTACTTATTTAAAAGCTGCTTTATTTAAAGAACTATGCCTTTTATTTTTCAACAGATTTATTCTTCAACCTTTTTAACGATAAGGTCATATGTTCCATTTTCATTGTCAATAAGTTTAAGTATCTGCTGTCCTTCTTCCTTAAAACTTCTTGGAACATTCTGAACCGGCTCACCCTCATTCATTGTAACGGCGAGCACCTGTCCTACTTCTATCTCCTCCATTGCCACCTTTGCCTTAACAAAAGTCATAGGGCAGACTACATCAGTAATATCTACTCTCTCATCAATCTCGAAATCAGCCATTGTATGCCTCCTTTATAACCTTTTCAAATTTGTCAAGTCCTACTCTGTCCAAAGTAAACTTAAATCTCTCACTTGGTTTTGCATTGTCATCAAAGAACTGGATAGCTGCATCAGTAATTCTGAAAAGCTGCTCTTCTGACTCAACAACAGGAAGTAACTCCTTACCTTTGACAATCCGGTTTCCAAATAATCCACCAAATGATACAAGGTATCCTGTCTTTACATCCCATGCATCAGTAGGACAGGCTTTTGAACAGCGTCCGCAGTAATTACACTTAGACTCGTCAACCTTAACAACACCGTCTGCTATAGTGATTGCACCTTCCCTGCAGGCTTTCTCACATACTCCACAATTTATGCAGGCATCCTGTTTCCATGAAACGATAGCTGCTCCTTTGATTCCTACATCATTCTCCTCTGCCTTAAGACAGTTGTTCTGACATCCTGTTACACCAAATTTAAACTTATGAGGAAGTTCTCTTGCATAATATCTGCTGTCAAGTTTCTTTGCAATATCGTATGAATCAATATTTCCGCCAGGACATATCTGATTTCCCTGACAGGCTGTGATAGTACGAACTCTGGGACCGCACACACCAGGCTTACATCCGCCCTTTGCAAGTTCTTCTTTTACTTCATCAACATCATCAATCTTGATAAAAGGTATTTCCACACTCTGTCTTGATGTGAGATGCACATGACCGTCTCCGTATTTCTCAGCTACTTCAGCAATCTTTACAAGATTTTCTGCTGTAAGGTTTCCACCTACAACCTGCAATCTAAGTGAAAAATTATTTTTCTGTTTCTGACGCATAAATCCGCCTTTTTTTAATGCTGCATAATCTACTGCCATATTTTCCTCCTTGTTTATGAAACCTTTTTAATATGAAGTTTCATACTTTAATGGTATTTTTTCTGCATACATTCTGTTATTTCCAAAATGTTTTTGCACCTCATCTGCCATTTTATAACAAATGAACTTAGTTTTCTTTTAATACTCTGTCGAAATCCTCGATAAGATCTTCTATATCTTCTATCCCGACACTTATGCGAATCATATCATCAAAAACATTTGCATCTTTCTTTTCCTGTTCAGAACTGTGAACATTGAGCGTTGATGACGGGTGGACTATGAGAGTCTTTGTATCACCTATATTTGACACAATTTTCGAAATCTTAAGACCATCCATTATCGAAAATGCTCTTTCTTTACTTCCGACTCTTACTGTAATGATAGCTCCAAATCCATTGTGTAGTACCTTAAGTGCTGTTTCGTGCCAATCACTGCTCTCAAGTCCCGGATAATTGACCGTAATGTCTTTATATTCTTCAAGATGTTTAGCAAGTTTCAGTGCATTGCTACAGGCTCTCTCCATTCTAAGTCCGAGAGTTTCCATTCCGAGAAGATTGTAAAATGCTGTCTGAGGTGCGATGCACGCTCCTATATTTCTAAACAATCCATTGCGGAGTTTTGCTGTAAATGCAAGCTTTCCAAACACTTTAAACTCCTTCATTCCCGGATATTTTTCAAAATCCCACTTGAACTTTCCACCATCTGTAATGACACCGCTTATTGCATCACTGTTTCCGTTTATATACTTTGATGTTGAATTGATGACAATATCTGCACCAAGTTTTAACGGCTGTGTAAGATAAGCAGATGCGACTGTATTGTCAATAATGAGTGGAATACCTGCTTCATGTGCAATAGCTGCAAGTGCTTCAATATCGGCAACATCAAGTTTTGGATTTCCTATAGTCTCTGCAAATACAAGCTTAGTCTTTTCGTTTATTGCTGCCTTTACAAGCTCATGATCGTTTATGTCTACAAACTTAGTAGTTATACCATATGCCTCAAAGTCATGGAAAAGATCTATCGTTCCACCATACAAGCCTGTACTTACGACAATCTCATCTCCTGCCTGAGTGATATTTAATAAAGCACATGACACTGCTGCCATACCGGATGCACACGCCACCGATGCCATACCACCCTCAAGAACAGTCATCCTGTCTTCAAATGCAGCTATCGTCGGATTGCCAATTCTTGTGTAAGAAAAACCGGGTGCTTTATTTGCAAACAGTTTTTCATGCTGTAAAGCTGATTCCTGATAAAACGCACTGGACTGGTAAATAGGTGTAAGCGTAGCTCCTGTAGCCTTATCTCCCGGTGCAGCACTATGTAATAATGCTGTATTAAATCTCATATTATTTATCACCTTTCCTACTAAACATATAATTCCTATCTCTTTAATATGAATTACTATGTCTAGTAATATACGCTACTTTAATGCAGTTGTCAAGATATAAATTCGCAATTACCTGATAATTATATTAAATTTTTTTGTGTGGAGCAAGTTTTTAGTTTTTTATATTTGGGACGAAGTAACAGTTCAGCCATAAAAAGATAATTGGCAATACAATGAGCTTGTTCATTG
>ENA-OVFU01000143-OVFU01000143.1-human-gut-metagenome-genome-assembly--contig:-NODE-143-length-61282-cov-12.553057_pt1 | contig 61282 bp, 58 predicted proteins | sample MGYA00237764_ERZ505407 | MGnify/ENA primary metagenome ERZ505407 (study PRJEB26158, sample SAMN06016366) | human gut metagenome | biome: human gut; feature: ankylosing spondylitis patient; material...
GGTAAATAATACCTATGAGCCGCAGGACACCACCGTTTATACCGGCGACGGAAGCTGCTTCGATCTGCATCTGGATACCAATGAGATCAAGTGGTACAGCATTGAGGGGTAATAGAGAATGAGAACACCCGAAGAACAGATCCGCTATGCGGCCTCTATCACGCCCAGCCCGCGCCAGCTGGCATGGCAGCAGCTTGAATTTTACGCCTTTACACATTTCGGCATGAATACCTTCACGAACCGCGAGTGGGGCGACGGCACCGAAGACCCGGCGCTGTTCAACCCCGATGCGCTGGATGCCGACCAATGGGTCGCCGCAGTCAAAAGTGCCGGCATGAAGGCGCTGATTCTGACCTGCAAGCACCATGACGGCTTCTGCCTGTGGCCGAGTGCCTACACCGAGCACAGCGTCAAGAACAGCCCATGGAAGAACGGACAGGGCGATGTTGTGCGCGAGGTATCGGATGCCTGCCGGCGCGGCGGTATCAAGTTTGGTGTCTATCTCTCCCCGTGGGATCGCCACGATGCACGCTATGGGCAGGGAAAACTGTATGATGATTATTTCGTTTCCCAGCTGACCGAGCTTGCAACAAACTACGGAGATATTTTCTGCTTCTGGTTTGACGGTGCCTGTGGCGAGGGCAAAAACGGCAAAAAGCAAATTTACGATTGGGAACGCTACTATGCAGTACTGCGCAAATTGCAGCCGAATGCGGTTTTGAATGTCTGCGGTCCCGATGTGCGCTGGTGCGGCAACGAGGCCGGGCATTGCCGGAAAGCAGAGTGGAGCGTGGTTCCCGCAGAGCTGCGGGATGCAGAACGCACGGCATCGAAATCGCAGCAGGCAGATGACGGAGAATTTTCCCGCAAAATCGACTCTCAGGACGAGGACATCGGCAGCAGAGCGGTCATCCGCAATGCAAGAGAACTTGTCTGGTATCCGTCCGAGGTGGATACCTCCATCCGAACAGGTTGGTTTTACCACCCGGAGGAGGACACTGATGTGCGTACGGCAGACGAATTGCTGGACATCTATCTGGATGCCATCGGTGCGAATGCCAGCCTGCTGCTGAACATTCCACCCGATACGCATGGCCGTATTGCTGCACCGGACTGCGCCAGCCTTACAGAGCTGGGTACTAAAATCCAGCAGATTTTTGCCAGCAACGTAACAGAAAAGGCGACAATCACAGCTGATTCTGCGATTGCGCAGCATCCCATCACACAGGCTGTGGACGGTATGGCAGATACCTATTGGCAGGCCGCCTATGGACAAGAATCCGATACAATTACTTTGAACTTCCCGAAGCCGCAGAAAGTTTCCTGTGTTGTACTGGGCGAGCATCTTCCAACGGGACAGCGAATTGAAAGCGGCGAGATTTGGGCAGACGGAAGCAAGGTTGCCGAATTTACGGTAGTTGGGCATAAGCGTATCTGCCGCTTTACCCCTGTGGATGTGCAGACGCTTACCATCAAGATTACAGCTTCACGCACAGAGCCAACTCTGCGGCTGCTGGAAGTCTATCAGTGAGGATATATGTGATGAAAGAAATTTTGACCGCGTGGCATTGGGACGGCTCAGTGTCAGAACCGGTTCCTTACGGAGAGGGGCATATTAACCAGACGTATGCCATCACGGTAACATCTGAGCAGGGGGCAAAACGCTACATCCTGCAAAAAATCAATACAGATACATTCAAAGACCCGGCTGGTTTGATGGAAAATATCTGCGGCGTGACGGATTTCCTGCGCGAAAAGGCCAGGCAACGCGGGAACGACCCAGCGCGTGCTACGCTCCATGTGGTGCCTACCAAAGAGGAAAAGCCCTATTATCAGGCTGTCGATGGCGGTTGCTGGCGTGTCTATGACTTTGTGGAGGACACCGTCTGCTTGCAACAGGTGCAGTCCGCCGAGGATTTTTACCAGAGCGCCGTTGCGTTTGGTAACTTCCAGCATCAGCTGGCCGACTACCCGGCCCACACCCTGCATGAGACGATCCCGCACTTCCACGACACGCCCAAGCGCTTCGCCGATTTCCAGCGCGCCGTGGCCGAGGACCGCATGGGCCGTGCCGCCCAGGTGCAGCGCGAGATCGAGTTTGTCCGCGCCCGCGAAGCGGATTATCACGTCATGGTGGATCTGCTGGCGGCGGGCAAGCTGCCGCTGCGCGTCACCCACAATGATACCAAGCTGAACAATATCCTGTTCGATAAAACAACCGGCGAGGGCCTTTGCGTCATCGACCTTGATACCGTCATGCCGGGCCTTGCCGCCAATGATTTTGGCGATTCCATCCGCTTCGGTGCCAACCACTGCGCCGAGGATGAGGCAGACCTCTCGAAAGTAAATTTCAGCATGGAACTGTTTGAAATTTACACCAAGGGCTTTTTGCAGGCAGCAGGGGATGCGTTCACCCCGCTGGAAAAGCAGACCCTGCCCTGGGGTGCCAAGCTGATGACGATAGAGTGCGGTATGCGTTTCCTCGCCGATTATCTGGAGGGCGACCACTACTTCCACATCAACTACGAACAGCAGAACCTGAATCGCGCCCGCACCCAGTTCAAGTTGACTGCCGATATGGAACGGAACTGGGATGCCATGCAAAAAGTAATTGAAAAATACTGCTGATACCGCTAATCTGCTTTTTCATTTTGCGGTTTGCGTTTTGCAGTAGAGTGCATCATGCAAAATCGTGTTTTCTCCTTCTTTAACTCCCGTGCCTGACAAGCGCGGGAGTTGCTTATTCTAAAGAATAAAAATAGAGCCGTTTCAAGCGTTGCACTTATGCAATACGCTTGAAGCGGCTCTGTTATATTAGCGGTAGTAAAGCTCGATTTCTTGGATGCTAGGATCGGTTTGACCTTTGCTGTTTTTCGTAGTGTCTTCCTGCAATCCAGTAATCAAGACCTTGAATTTGGAACTAGTCGTTTCTGGCAGGAAAATGGTTTTGGATGTGCCAATCGTGCCGCTATAGGTACTGATTGTAGTGTATTCCGTACCATTCCATGCTTGGAACTCTAAGCCGGTAATTCGTTCGGATGTCCAATTTGGAATAATATTTTCTGTGATGGTTACGCTGTTAAAGGTCTGCTCAGAGCCAAGATCGAATTCCAGCCATGCAGGAAGATCCGAGTTGGCAGCAGCCCAGCGGGAACCCTGAGAGGCATCGCCGTCATTTACTTTAGATGCGGGGCAGGAGAAATGCGAAGAACTGGCAGAAACGGACTTATTCAAAAGCAGATTCTGTGGCTCACGAACTACGGGAACTTTGTATACCTCAAATTCGACGATACTGGGATCAGTTGCGCCACGGCCATGCGTGCTTGTGTCAGCGCGGAGGCTGGTGATTTCCATTCTAAGGTGGGATGCGGTCACAGTGTCGAACGTGAAATCTTTCCCTTCACCGATTTCGCCATCATAGGTGTAAATTGTTTGATAACCATCAGATGTAGGGATCTGCAAGTTGAAGGAGGCAATTCGGGGAGAGGCCCACCCGGATACAATGTTTTCAGTAAGGACAACCTTATTAAAGGTAGTATCCTCGCCAAAATCAATATCCAGCCAGATGGGAAGATCCGAGTTGGCGGCAGCCCAGCGAGAACTCTGAGAGTAGATGCCGTCAACCATTAAATCAGGAGTCAAGGATTCATGGGAATTGTTAGAGGTTACAGTTTTGCCTAATGCAAAATTGGCGGGATCATTATATTCGCCCTGCTGGTACTCGTGAACACCGATGTCAGGAGCATTACCCCAATACAGCTGAGTGCCATAGAAATCAGTGGTTCCCATCTGGGGAACATAGATGCCTGCATCGATCAGCGGAGAACTTGCATTGAGCTTGTAGCCATCCCAAACTGTAGCACCACTCAGAATGCCATCGCTGTTCTGCTGAGGAGTCTGTCCGGGATTTACCATATCAGGATTCTCGGTGACTTTATAGTCGTCGGATGGTTCATACTGGGAATGGATACCACTGGCTTCGTAGAAACAGTTATGGCTGAATGTGACAGAACCGAGATTCCCGAGATAGCGTTTGGTATCGTGCCATGTTGTTGTGGTGGTGGTACTCTTATTGTAGAAAACATTGTTGTAGAAATAAGTCTGCGATTTGAAAGGATCACGGTGCATGAAAGTGGTTCTGGCACCATCATACATGATTACGTTGTTGACAAAGTAGGCAGGAGTTGCATTAGCAGTAAGGAAATACTTGATGATAAAGTCGCCACCGTCATCGCTGATGTTGTAGCGGATTATATCATTGGTATTGCGCCCCATGTACAACATCCAGCCACAGGGATTGTTGTGCGAGTAGTTGAACTGGTAGACAACATTTTTTAGTGCAGAATCCATATCATAGGGGCTGCCGTCCGCGTTCGTCGAAGGCCCATTATAAACTTCATTGTACTGCAAGACGGAGTTCTCACATTTCCAAGGGTACAGAGCAACAGTAGGACGGAAATTGGGATACCGCTTTAGGAAACCATCAACAACATTATATTCAACGACGGCATTTCGGGCATCGCACAAATCGATGCCGCCCTGAGCAACATCTTCGATATAGTTATGGCCGATATAGATGTCTTCCATCCAAAGATTGTATGTGTCAACATCGTCCTGATAGCCGCTTTTTGCCATCTGCACAAAGCCGGTAATGCCAAGCAAATCAACTTTGCGGATTGTGTTGTAGGCAATCCGAATATCGCGGAAAGAGGTGTTAGGACGAATTTTCGTGCCAACGACATTGTAAATGATTCCGCCAGTAAAAGTGTCATTCCAATCGTTGGGGCCATCTACGTCATGTACATAGCAGTTCTCGATGTAAATGTGATCGAAAATGCCGTCGTCACCATCGTTGAGAAGATCTCCATCGGCGATAATCAAAATGCCATTCCGTGTTTCGGCCTGACTCGACCAACTGTTGTCACCCTGCGGGCGGGAAAGGTCGATATCAACATCGAAGTCATCATCGTTTGTGACTTCAAGATTGCGAATTTCCCAATATTCTTGGTTGCGCAGGTGAACAGCGCCAGAGTAGTTCATACCACGATCGATGCCCATGCCATTGATGACAGGCAGTGCATCACCGCCGTATTTATCGATCTTGATAGGTGCATCTGCGGTTCCTGAGCCTTTTGGCCATAACCATTCGCCATTCCAAATGGAGCCGGATTTCAGGAGAATGGTATCACCAGGCAAGAAGGTTGTGGCGGTCACTTTGTCGAGGGTTTTCCAAGGTGTTTCGGGCGAGGTTCCCGAATTGGAGTCATCACCGATTGTAGAATCTACATAGTAGGTGGTTCCACCGGACGCAGCAGCTTCTGCGACAATGGTTTCGGTAGAGGCTGTTTCTGGAGTTTGAATGTCTTCAGCCAAGGCGTTGGTCATAGGAGCAATGATGCTTAAAATCATAGCTGCACTCATGACCAGGGAAAATTTTCTCTTCATGGTTGAGTCTCCTATTCGATTGATGTATTTTGAAAGGCATCAGTTTCGGTAAATACCAGACGGTTTTGAATCAGTTCGGTTTCTGTGCTTATCCGTGAGTTTAATAAGTAATCTGTGATACGATTACGAACCTCTGCGAGTGGGATAACGGTTGCGTCCTCCTTTCTTGTGACTTTAATAATGCACGGATAAGTCCCATCTAAAAACGGCTCTGATACATCTCCAGTATTCATGCTGGATGCCTGTGAAACGATGTCTGCATGGGATAAGAGATCGGACTTTTCGGTTTCGTTTGTAAAAGAATAGGTGTGCCAGTCTGTGACGTAAGGGTATTGTGTTTGGGTATCCTCTAAAGAAACACCTTCCTCAAGGCCCAAAAAGATGTTGTCAGCAGAGAGGTCAGATGGAATATATGACAAATAAATAGCAGAAACATCTGCGTCACCATTCAGGGAGAACAGATTTTGATTTTCAGAGTAGAAAGCGTCAATGTCTGCATCGCTTACAGCATTGGTAGAAATCCAGTATTCCTTTATATCGTTTTCAAGCTGTGAAAGATAACGGTGATAGTAAGAATCAAAGGAATACTCTATAGGGCCGTAGACAATACCACCGTTTGACGTGCTTTCTTTTCTTGCAGTGTTGAAATTTTCTGCATTTTCTTTTAGTTGGGAAAACGACAAGAACTCAGCAGAAGTTGTCTTCTCGGCAAGCATTTGTGTGGCGTATGCTTCCAGACAGGCTTCTTTGGCAAAGGCCCTTGCGGAATCCAGTGGAGTAGAATCACCATATTCATTATTCCAAAAGGCGGAGTCAAAAGATGTGATTCCGTAAAGCTGAGAATAGCTTTGGCATACGGAGCTTTTTTGCTGGGATAAGAAGTAATTGAACTCTTCCATAGTGATGGGGTGCTCATCGACATACCCGACCACAGCAGAAGAATCCGTTGCAGCGCAGCTACAGAGTGTGCTGGCGATACTTCCGGTAATTAAAAAGAGACTCATAAACTTTTTATATGTCATTTTTTCACGCCCATCCTATTTAGATTTCTATTTCTATTATTAAACATTCGCTAACTTTTGAAAACGGAATATATTGATGAAAGAATGTAAATTATTGACCAAAAAAATCGCGCCGACAATGCACTGTCGGCGCGATTTTATATGCTATGCAGTTTTCGATATTTGCCCGGAGCTTCAGCCTTATAGCGGCGGAACATCCGGTTAAAGTAGCTGGAATCACTAAAGCCGCAGCTATATGCAATCTCCGTGATGGAATCTTCGGTGGAGCATAATAGCTCAGCGGCGCATTCTACCCGGTAGTAATTCAAGTAATCAATAGGGGAGCGCCCGGTTATGCTGTGAAAGACCCTGCAAAAGTGTTCAGGGGTCATTTCTGCTGTGGAGGCGAGATCTTCCAAGGTAATGCGGCTGGCGTAATTCTTTCGGATGCGCTCTAAGGCCGCTTTCATTTGGGCTGTGCTGCGGTCATTTCGTTTATTTCCGGGAGAGGATACTGTGTACGAATGCTGCAAAAGGATTTGACCGAACAACTGCCACATCAGACCAATCGTCACAAATTCATATCCCTCCGGCTCTTTTTCCATTGCCTCAAAGAGCCTGTCAATCAGTTGGCAGGTTACGGAGCCGGACGGTTGATACGGCTCGATTTGTGCGCCGCGTTCAAAAAGCGCATTGTATTTTGCCTGACATACGGAGCCGCTGCCGAGGAAGCGGTTCATATCAAAGACAACACACTCGTAAACGCAGTCGCTGGGGGTTCCGCCGTGAACGGCCCCGGCTGAAATGATGGCGGCATCCCCCTTGTGTAAAAGGTAAGAGCGTCCATCAATCAGCAGAGAAAACTCCCCGCTTAGAACCAGCATAAGTTCAAATTCCATGTGCCAGTGAAACGGCATTTCATAGCGTGGATGCATTTTATCTACATAATAAAGCTCAATGGGAAAGTCAAAAGTGCCGCGCGTACTGCTTTCATGGGAAGCCAGAAACTTCATGGCAGGCATCTCCTAAAATATCAATATCGTCCAATATAATATCATTATACGCAAAGACGAGGGCGAATTGCAACAGTATAATACAAGTAAAGGACAAAATCCACTTTAGGAGGTACAAACTGTGCAAATCGAAGAAATCAAAGACCAGATCTGCGATGTCTGCCATAAAATGTGGCAGCTTGGCTGGGTCGCTGCCAACGACGGTAATGTTTCGGTTAGGTTGGAGGACGGAACTTTCCTTGCAACGCCTACGGGCATGAGCAAGAGCTTCATCACGCCGGACAAGCTGCTGCGCATTGATGCAAAAGGCAATGTACTGGAGGGGGCAGAGGGGCTGCGTCCGTCCAGCGAAATCAAAATGCACCTGCGCTGCTACGAAAAGCGCGCCGATGTAAATGCTGTTGTCCATGCCCACCCGCCGGCAGCCACCGGCTTTGCCGTGGCACATCGCCCGATGGATATGTACAACATGATTGAGGATGTGGCAGCCATCGGCGCTGTGCCACTGACTCCGTATGGCACCCCCAGCACGACGGAGGTGCCGGACGCAATCGAGCCGTATCTCAACGACCACGATGTTATGCTGCTGGAAAACCACGGCGCACTGACGGTGGGCAGTGATGTCATCACCGCCTATTACCGCATGGAGAGTCTGGAACTGTGGGCAAAAATCACAATCAACGCAATCATTCTCGGCGGCAGCTATGATATTGACCGCAAGAATATTGATAAGCTCATCAATCTCCGCTCCTACTACAAAATTACCGGCAAACACCCCGGCTATCGCAAATTTGAGCGACGCGAAAAAGGTGAGCCGACGGACAAATAAGGAGACCCCGTATGCTGAAGAACATTCCGCCTATCCTTAGCCCGGAACTTCTGAAAGTCCTCTGCGAGATGGGACATGGCGACGAAATCATTCTCGCGGACGGAAATTTCCCGGCTGAAAGCATCGGCAAAGATGCCATTGTGATTCGTGCAGACGGGCACGGAACCGTAGAACTGCTGGAGGCCATCCTGCAATTTCTGCCGTTGGATCAGTATGTGGAAAAGCCTGTCGCGCTGATGAAAGTGGTAGATGGCGATCCGTGCAAGCCGACTATCTGGGATAGCTATAAACAGAAGTTGAACGAGAGCGGCAATGACCCGGCTAAAATTGAAATGGTGGAGCGCTTTGCGTTTTATGAGCGCGCACGCCATGCCTATGCGATTATCGCCACCGGGGAAAGCGCAATCTATGCCAACGTACTTTTGAAGAAGGGCGTGGTGCAATGAGTAACACAGCAACTGTGCTGGCCTTCGACTTTGGCGCTTCCAGCGGACGTGCAATTCGGGCCGTGTGTGATGGACAAAACCTCAACTACGAGGAAATCCATCGCTTTGAAAATGTCCCCATCGAAAAGGACGGTCACCTCTGCTGGGATGTGGAAACACTGCTGAAAGAAATTCACACAGCCATTCAAAAGGCGGGTACATTTGACAGCTTAGGATTTGATACATGGGGTGTAGATTTCGGCTTACTGGATACAGACGGTCATCTGCTGGCAAACCCTGTTCATTACCGCGATGTCCGAACGAATGGCAAACCGGAACAGGCCGCTGCCTGTATGCCCGCAGAAGAATTGTATGCCCATACCGGCAACCAAATCATGGCAATCAATACCTTGTTCCAGCTGCTGGCTCTGCGTGAGCAGGACCCGGAACTGCTGCAAAAGGCCGAGCAGATCCTTTTTATGCCGGATTTGTTTGCGGCTCTGTTGGGGGCCGAGCCGGTCTGTGAGCGCAGCATTGCGTCCACCAGTCAGATGCTGGACCCCCGCACAGGGCAGTGGAGCAGGGAAGTGTTGGCCGCCTACGGCTTGAACGCAAACCGCTTCGCACCCATTGTTGCCAGCGGCACGGTGACGGGTACACTTGCAAACAGTGCGAAAATCATTGCGGTGGCAGGGCATGATACACAATGCGCCTCGGCTGCTATGCCGTGTGCCGAGGAGGATGCTGAACACACGGCATTTCTCTCCTGCGGCACATGGAGCCTGCTGGGAACGGAATTGGATGCCCCGATTCTGACGGCGGACAGCTGCCAAAGCGGGCTGTCCAATGAACTCGGTGCAAACGGGAAAATCAACTACCTGAAAAACATCATCGGTCTTTGGCTGATTCAGGAAAGCCGCCGTGAGTACAAGCGCCGTGGACAGGCATATTCTTTCGCGGAGCTGGAGCAACAGGCACTTGCCGCCGAACCGCTGCGCAGTTTTATTGACCCGGATGCCCCGGAATTTGTTGCCCCCGGCGACCTGCCGGGCAGAATACAGGAATTTTGCCGCAAAACCGGCCAGCCCGTCCCGGAAACGGTGGGAGCCGTAATGCGCTGCATTTATGAGAGCCTTGCTCTGAAATATCACTATGCGATAGAGCAGCTCTCCGCTGTAACAGGTCGAGCATTTACGACCCTGCACGTTTTGGGCGGCGGCACAAAAGACCGTCTGCTTTGCCAGATGACGGCAGACTGCTGCGGCCTTACAGTAAAGGCAGGCCCGGTGGAAGCTACGGCGCTCGGCAACATTATGATTCAGTTGAAAGCCTTGGGGTTGCTGGACTCCATCACACAAGGACGCCGGCTGATTGCGGAGACAGAGGTCATTAAAACATATACCCCAAGCACACAGAACTATGCGGAATGGAACGCCGCTTATGATCGTTTCAAAACCCTATTATAATAAGGAAGGTGCAACTATGCTATATCCTAAAATTGGTATTCGCCCTGTAATTGATGGACGCTGGGGCGGTGTCCGTGAAAGCCTTGAAAATCAGACGATGCGCATGGCAGAAAATGCCGCCAAGCTGATTTCGGAGAACCTCAAGTACCCCGATGGTACGCCGGTGCAGTGCGTGATCGGCTGTACGACGATTGGCGGTGGTGCCGAGGCGGCCCGCGTGGCAGAACAGTTCTCTACCCAGAATGTTACGGCAACGCTGTCTGTGACCCCCTGCTGGTGCTACGGTACCGAAACGTTCGATATGGATCCCAACACCATCAAGGCAGTCTGGGGCTTCAATGGCACCGAGCGCCCCGGCGCGGTGTATCTGGCTGCGGTTCTGGCAGCACACGCCCAGCGCGGTCTGCCTGCTTTCTCCATTTATGGCCATGACGTGCAGGAAGCCAACGATGATACGATTCCCGATGACGTGGCCGAGAAAATCCTGCGCTTTGCCCGCGGCGCTGTTGCCGCAGGCTGGATGAAGAACAAGGCTTACGTCAATATTGGTGCTGTGACGATGGGCATTGCCGGCAGCTTCTGCGATGCAGGCGTTCTGCAAAAGTATTTCGGCATCCGCGCCGAGTGGGTAGACGAGGTCGAGATCCTGCGCCGCATTTCCATCGGTATCTATGACCACGACGAATATGAAAAGGCGCTGGCATGGGTGCGCGAGAACTGCAAAGAGGGCTTTGATAAGAACCTCGGTAAGAACCTGCCGCCTGTCATCACGAAGTCGAAGATCGTCCCGGCAGACAAAGATTGGGAGTTTATCGTCAAGATGACCCTGATCATCCGTGACATTCTATACGGCAATCCGCGTCTGGACGAGATGGGCTGGCATGAAGAAGCGCTCGGTCGCAACGCTGTGGTCGGCGGCTTCCAGGGTCAGCGGCAGTGGACAGACTGGCTGCCGAATGCTGACTTCACCGAAGCCATCATGGCTTCCACCTTTGACTGGAACGGCCCGAAGGCCCCGACCCCGTTCGCTACCGAGAATGACACCTGCAACGGCATTGCCATGATGCTGGGCAGCCTTGTTTCCGGCTCTGCGCCGTGTTTCCATGACGTGCGCACCTACTGGAGCCCTGAAGCCTGCGAGCGTGTGACCGGGCAGAAGCCTGACGGCGTTGCCGCCAACGGCTTTATTCACCTCATCAATTCCGGCGCGACAGCTCTGGATGGTTCCGGTGCCTGCGTGGATGCCGAGGGCAACCACGTGATGAAGCCGTTCTGGGAGATGACCGATGCGGACATCAAGGCATGCCTGAACGCCACCGATTGGTGCCGTGCGGACTATGAGTACTTCCGCGGCGGCGGATATTCCAGCCACTTCCGCTGCAAGGCAGAGATGCCTGTTACGATGCTGCGCTTCAACATTGTGGAGGGCATTGGACCCGTCCTGCAAATTGCCGAGGGTTGGACGGCTGATCTGCCCGACGAGATCCACAACACTATCGACAAACGCACCGACCCGACCTGGCCGACCACATGGTTCTGCCCGCGCCTGACCGGACAAGGAGCGTTCACCGATGTGTACAGCGTTATGGCAAACTGGGGTGCCAACCATGGAGTGACCATTTACGGCCATGTGGGTGCTGACCTCATTACACTGGCCAGCATGCTGCGCATCCCTGTTACGATGCACAATGTCCCTGCCGAGAAGGTCTATCGCCCCCACGCATGGGCCAGCTTCGGCACGCAGGATCAGCAGGCTGCGGATTATGCTGCGTGCAAGCAGTACGGACCGCTGTATAGATAACAGCCTAAAAAGGTATAGCGTTATTTTTTGATAGTAAAAGGGGTTGCTTATTGTGGCGAATAAGCAACCCCTTTGTTGTGGCATGGCGGACATATCATTATATAGATAGTAAAAATTATATATGTGGAAAGAAAAAATCTCCCCAAGTGCTAATAAAATTGAGCTTTAGAGAATACTGGATTCAAGCAATAGACCTATAATATGATGCTATCTGATATGGCGACAAAACAATAAATGAGAGTAAAAAAGTCTCCGAATTATTGATATTTTTACGAGGTGAGCGCATAATGTAATTACTAAGATAGGAGGCGATTATATGCTGGATGTAAATATGATAATTGCGAACAACATTCAGGCTGAACTGAAAAAAGAAAATAAAAAGCATGTTGATCTGGCAGAAGGAATTGGAGTCTCCAAGCAGACAATGAGCAAAATTATGAATGGTGCAAGAGCAATCAATGCGATTGAACTTCATATAGATAAAAATATAAAGGGGCATAGATAGTAAGGAATGCGATTATTGTGGTTAATAAGAAGCAGTTTTTGTTGTGATATGATTGGTATAGCTGTATATATCGGAATTAGGGCACTCACTGCACGGATAAATTAGACTACCTCATAGGCCATCTTTTTTGCATTAAAGCCCAAAATGTAAAAAACTTTTTTACAGCATGGTTGATTTCCCGTAGCTGATGGTATATAATAATAGCAGAAGGGAGAGATGAAAAATGCGTTTTGATGAACTTTTTGAAATGAGAAAACTGATAGGAACAAAATTAAAGGACTATATTCGCAGCAATGGATTCTCAAAAGTATCGTTCTGCAAGAAAACAGAGATTTCTCGCCCTACTTTAGATAAGATTTTGAATGGCGAGATAGCTAGCAAAAGCACGTTCGATAAGCACTTGAACAAGATTCTTACCAGTTTGAGCATTGACCCGGATACTTTGATGGGATTTTCACCGAGAGCGCAAAGTGTAGATACCGTGTACTCGCAGAATGCTCCAATAGATTATCAGATGAATGATAAGGCAAAGGTGGAGTATGATTTGTTACAGGATATTCTAAACCTTTGCAGTGTTTATTATTAAAGGCGGAAGGCTATGAGTGAGCGAATTACAGCAGCCAACTTAGATGAAGTTATCAAAAGGAACGAAGTTATTGAGGAACAGATGAAGCAGAGTGCTTCGCTTATCTGGTCAAAATATAATCCGATGCAGATAAATTCTCCGATACAGTTGGCATTACAGATTTTAAGACCGCATGGTTTGATACAGCTGCCGATTGATAATCGCTATTTAAGCGGAGCGATTTTTGTTCGGGATGGAAAACGAATCCCATTGATAAATACGGCGCTTCCGAGAGCAAATCAGTATTTTACTGCATGGCATGAAATTTATCATCTATTGTTTGATGAAGTTTCTTTTGACCATTTAATTGAATCCGAAATCCTGATGGAAGAACGAAAAGCAGAATACTTTGCTGCGCTTATGCTTCTGGGAAACCTTATGCCGTACTTTGAGGTCTTAAAGGATATGGAGTTCCAAGCAAAAGCGTTTCAGTGCATGAACGCTTTCCAAGCTCCCTATAAGGCGGTGCTGATTTCTCTGTATGAAAGTGCAGTAAAGAATGGGAACACGGCTATTGCGGAAGAAGTTAAGGAAAACTTTGATGTGCAGGTTGAAGATATTGCACAGAGATTCCGCGATTTGGGATTGGATGATTCCCTTGTACGGCCTTCGTATGTAGTAAATGTAAGTCCGCTGCAAGAGAAAATCAATAAGACGATTCGCAATGAGCCGGAAGTGGAATACCATAAAGACAATGAAGCGTTTCTGAAAACGGTTCTAAGTGAATTTAAAATGCTGACGGGAGAGGCCGATGCTTAATATACCAGAGTATAAAGAATATGCTGGGGAAACCAAAATAGCACTTATGGATAACTCATCACTGGCATTTATGCACGAGCTGAGCCAGAGAAGTTATCCATCTGATAGAATTTTCGGAGTATACGATTTGATTCTTATCCCGAAGTGGGTAATGGAAGAAATTGAGGATTCTACATACAGAAGCACCTATGTTGAGCAGCTTCAAGCACAAGGGTATCCTATTCGTTGGATTGATGAAACAAAGTATGGTACTTTTGTCAATGATGAAGATGTGAACCTGTACTACATCGTTGAAGCTGCGGTGTCGCGTGTGTCAGAGTTGATGCGCTTTCTTCGTAGGAAAGTAAAAACCGAAGACCTGATTGACTTGCCTTCCGCAGAAGAATGGATGAACCGGCTGTACGATGAATGGCCGATCCATGGAAGAACGCTGTCAACGGGTCGCGTTCTAAAAAAGAACGCAGGAGAAATCTCATTGACGATTCTTGCTGAAGTATTCGCGTGGTATCACGATGAAGTGGACAGTCTGACAATCTATACGCAGGATACGGATGCGCATGAATTCCAAACGAATGCAGAACGGATGCTGACGGGAAAATCTGAATTTACTCCTGCGCTGGATTCTCCGATTTCGGTGGCCTTTAAGTCAAACGACTTTATTTTGTGCCAGATGTATCATGAGGGAGCCTTAACTTTGGATGAGGTGCGGCAGCTTCGCCGCGATGATAGAAAATTGACTTATACACGGCAGCAAGCAGATAAGTCGATTATTTGCCGCAAAGAAGTCGTAACGAAAGATCAGTTCATTGATTTGATTCAAGACGCGACAGTTCAAATCCTGTTTTGACAAGAATATTATGGCATAAGATCAGCCCCGATTCTTCTAATGGAAGATCGGGGCTGATTTTTCACGTTATTTTATAAGGAATGTGCAGGACGATGGGCTACTTACAGTGATTTTTGACTTTGCATATCCGATTAGTTGATATCGATTCATGATGATTTTGAAAACCGAGGAAAGAAAAATAAAGGATAACTACTCATTATCCTAACTCCTGGAGGAATGCGCCTTGCCGTTTTATGATCGTGAAGATCCCAAAAAATATTTCACTCCAATTATTGATGAAGCCTATCCAAAGTGTAACGCATATTATGTACTAAGTTCTACAGAGGGCATTGGAAAAAGTGCACTCCTTAAGGAACTTGCAGGAATGCAATCACCTAAACAGGCAATATATGTTACTCATTCAACATTAGACGATACTGAATCTGGCAGTTTTTTATTTGCACTTGCTCAAAAAATAAATATACTTTCTTCTGATGGTGAGTACAGTTTCATAGACTTTATTCAAAATGTGAGAAGCCCCGAATTGAGAAAAATCGGTATTACAGAGTTATTGGGAAGTCTTTCTACTCCGAATGCGATTGTCAATATGGGAATTCCCATCACCCAGAAAGCAATTGACAGTTCTATCTCGTCAGATAAAATTTTGTTTCAATTTCCTAAAAATGATTATAGTATCGAGATATTAAAAGAATACGTTCTTTTTTATCTAAAACACAAACCGTGCCTTGTGATTTTTGAGTGCATACAAAAGATAGATTGGCTCTCGAGGAACACCCTTAATCAAATTTTTTCGTGCGACACAAAAACTGTCTATTTTTTTGAGTATCAAATTAATGCTACGGACAATTTCTCGATGAAAGAGTTCTTCATCACAACATTTCCATCAATCAATGTAATATACTATAGATTGGACAAACTCCCTTTAGTTGATTACTACAAGGTGGCGTGTGATGATTTCCATGAAAGTGGCGGAAAGAGTCCTCTTTCACAGCAAGTCGTAAAAAATATATACGAAAGTAGCAATGGAAATCTTCGAAAAATTCTGTTGGAAATACAGCAAGGTAATTTCGATATTATAGAGACCGGGGATGCCAACTCTATGTGCACACTTCCTCAAAGTCCGACCTCATCCGAAATACCAATTGAGTTCCTAAACAAAGACTGCCTTACCATTTTGTACCTTGTTTTTGTACATGATTGGATTGCACCAAGTCTACCAATGCTCTATAGCGCAGCAGTGTTTTCTCCTATCTTTTCGTTCTCTAAAAATTATGACTTTCTACTTAAAAAGTATTTATATATAAATGAGGACAGAATTTACCTAAAGTCGGCAGCATTAAAAGATAGGCTGAAACTGTGTTCCCCATCTATGCGAGTGTTTTACAATTTGGCTACAAACTCATGGACTAAATATTATGAAAAAGTTCACGATATTTCCCCGAGCGTGGCAACAATAAAGGCTTTAATATATTTATATGGAAAAGAAGCTCCCCTCAAGATTCTCTCACTAGAAGACGCCATTCGTTCTGTTTGTATTTCGAGTGTTCAGACTGATGAACCCCTTATTCTTATACAAGCTATTATCAATAATTTGGGACAATGTGAGCCTAATAGTAATCTTAAAATGATGGTTTTACGCCTTTACTACTCGATTGACGCTTATGAATTGGCGTATGAGTACCTCACAAAATTAGAGAAAAGCATCCCCAATAAAGTACCTTTAGCATTGTATAAGATCGCAATCCTAAATCGACTAGAAAGAAATGAAGAAGCGCTCGACTTATCTAATCGCATATGTACTGAAAAATCGCTTTCTAATCGAGAAAACTTTATTCTCCAAAACTTAAGAATTATAACATATGCGAGTGACAGTAACTATGCCGAAGCATATAGGATATATAATAGTATTCTGACAAATCGAAATCGATACAGATCTTACCCAGAATACAAGTCATTTCTCTGCAATTCCATATTTGTCCTCTCACCAGAAAAGGCACTCCCTATTGTTGCACAAGCCATCAATGAAACCACAGAAAATCCATATCTTAAGGCAAAAATGCTTATAAGTCAAGCTGTTTTATTATTGAGAATGAATCGAATTGTGGAGGCTCTTACAATCCTGACAAACGCTATGCAATTATCTCAAGGTAATACGCGACTGCAAAGATATATATATAATGATAAGGCGGCCGCAATGATTAGAACAGCTGAAAATTTAGAAACGGCTTTAGATTATTTAAAGATTTCTCTCCTAGGTACATCAACATTGTACGAAAAATTAAATATATGCAACAATCTTTTTGTGGCCCATGCTTTGATTGGAAACGTTGAAGAGTGCCAATATCTTGAAGAAGAAATTTTCCCCCTTCTCCTTATTGAAAATCGTCCCACTATTAAATGCATCGTGTTACACAATTTTCTGTGTTTTCATGGTGATGATGCCCCTGAGAGTATTGTTGCCGAGTATAAAAAGGCGAAAGAAGATGTTTTACAAATAAAAGCGACTCCATCTACAGTGTGGCGGAAAAACATTTCACAAAGTAGTTTGAAAACATATAAAACGACCCTATTATCGCTTTGGCACTTTAATATCGAAATTGATTTATAGCGCCTTGAATTAGGCTATAAAGCATATCGTTATATGAATATCCGTGTGATTGAAAAGCAAATCCCATGGAAGATTTCGGGCTAAGATTTGCATCTGGAGACAACTCAATCAAATAGAAGTGATTCCCATTAAAGCGACCATCAATTCGCATATAGTCAACTTTTCCCAAAGCCAAAAACAGGTTTTGAATTTTTTTCTTTTCTTCGGAGGATATTAGATTTACGATTTCTCGAGATGTTTTTCTTTTATGTAATTTCTTTGTTTCATATCCATAAATCTCGCTTTTGAAATCTGTTTTACCGTCAATAGCTAGAATTTGCTCAGACCAAAAAAGATGTCCATCGGGCATATTTGCTATTATAATAGTTAATTCTTTCCCCTCGATATATTCTTCCACCAATATGTCACGATTAAATACACCATATAAATTTTCTACCATATTATATGCTGTCGGATAGTTCATTGCTAAGCTGTAATCTGAAATACCGTTGGATCCTCCCTCAGAATTTGGTTTCACTATTACGGGAAATTTCAATTCCTTACAAAGAGGGATTTGCTCCCGCATGGTAATGTTCAAATCTGCAGCCGATTTTATTCCAAAACTATTCGCGTATATTTTTGAAAGATGTTTGTTTTGGCACAAACTTTGTACAAACGCATCCGCGCCGATATAATGTATGTGGTAGCTTTCGCATATTGCAGGAATAAAGCACTTACGATTTCGATCCTTCTGCCCATACCATAGGCTAACTACTATATCAGACTTATGATTAGCGATATTCTCAATGAATTGTTCAACATCGTGATAACAAATTACGCAGTCGCAAATGCTTTTTAGTCCATGAAGAACGGTTTGATAATAAAACGCATTTGGACACTCTCTTGTTCCGTCGTATAAACTGTCTGATTGTTTTTTTTCATCTTGCCAGTCGGCAATAAATACAATCCGTTGAGTGACTTTTTGCATAATCAGTTCTCCTTGATATACCAGATAATGAGTAGTTATCCTTTATTGTTTAACAGCAGTAAAATGTAGGAACAACACATCCCTACGTAAAAGTATGTATGATGGTGATTTGAAAAATAGGCAGTAATACAAAAGCTACAACAAAGGGTGGGGGAGTGTAAGCTAAAGAGACATGGACAAAGAACGAACCGAAAAAGCCGGATACTTATTTATAATTCTATTATACACTTGATTGCAATAAAATCTCAATAGGGAAATTAAAATTCGATTTTTAGGGTATTTCTCGGATGCATAGTTGTCAATATGCGTTTTTGCTGCTCAAAGCTGGCATGAACATATCGTTCGGTTGTTTTGACAGAACTATGACCCAAGATTTCTTTTACTTCGTAAATATTTCCGCACTGTTCCCAAAGGTAAGTGGCGAACGAGTGCCGGAACATGTGAGGAGTATAATGGGCTGCATCCGTGGGGGTATAACGGCAAATAATTCGCCGGACGGATTGTTCTGATAGGCGATGCTTATCTCGATTCAAAAAGAAATAAGGATCGGGAGAGTCAATTGTGGTGCGCAGAGCGGAGTATGAAGCCAATGCACTTATTACTGGAGGCGAGGAAATATAAATGCAGCGCTCTTTACTGCCCTTGCCTTTGATTAGGACGACTTGATTCTGCAAATTCAAATTTTCACAAGTAATAGAACAAAGTTCTGAAACCCGTACACCGGTGGCAAACAGCAATTCCAAGACGGCAACATCCCTCATTGAGACGAAGTAATGATTATTCGATTGTGACTCGCGCAAGTCAGAATATGCCGCAGAGAAAATACGACTAAGGGTATAATTATCAATAGTACGAGGTAAAAGCCGTTCTTGTCGCAAATGAACTTGCAGCTTTTCAAAGGGACTGTGCTCAAGATATTCCTTATATATAAGGTATTGGTAAAACGATTTTATAGCAGCTATTTTTCGCTTCACAGTAGATGTTTTATACGTCTTTGCCAAATGCTCAATGTACAACTCTATGTGTGTGCTTGATACGCAGGCATCATAGGGAAAAAACCAAGAAAAGAACTGCATCAAATCAATACGATATGCTTTCAAGGTCTTATTGTTTAGATTTTTTTGATATTTGCAGTAACAGATGTAAGACTCAAGGTGACTTCTTTCAAGCATTATAAATTCCTCATTTCTATATTGATGTGAAATAATTATACAATATTATATAGATAAGCGGAAAATATAAAGCGGTGAAAATAGTGAGATTATATTTGGTGTAATTGGTTTTTTGTGTTTTTATTTGACAAGCTATAAAATCAAAAGGAAAACACTACACAAAAGAGAAAAATTGAATTCAAGGAAATAGCAATTATAATGTATACTAAAACCCATCAATTGTATGTTCGACTAGCATGGGAACAAAAATGGACATCACAACCAACCATACGGCCGCAATAGCTTGAATAAGATTGTCGGGCAACCCAATAAGGATGTCAGGGAACCATACAAATGCAGGGGCAACAAGACACCGTATAAGGTAACCGATGAATTCGCCGATACTGAATACACCTAAATAATCAATTGGTTTATAAGGGTCTCGCTTACGCCGTGTGTAGCCATCGACATACATACGTTGTTCAATATACCAGCCGATTCCAAAAATCGTTACGGCTGCCAGATACAGCTTATCCATCATTCGTCCTCATCATTAATTCGGATGGAATCAAATCGAATCCATATAATAGTCGTACATTCTTGCCGGCTCTCTGACGTGGTAACTGTAGCGGAGCTGTAATGTTAGAGCGGCATCGATTTCACTGGTTAATACAGCTTCCCCAAAATCACATAACGACCAAAGCGCGCACTCGGCAACGCCTTCGATAAGACCACCTGTTACAAAACCGAGCAACAAGGCACCAGCCATTGCAAAAGAACTCTGAAGTGCTGCTGCTTTAATGTCGGAATCAATACCACGAAGAATATCTTCGTCCTCAAAAAAATCAGTGTATAAATCGCTTAAGCGTGTCTCTGGAGACTCGGCAGTTTTTTTGAAGATTTCTTGTGTAACAGTATAAATTCCACCCCAACTATCAAAGGCATCATAGGAGGAATAACTTGCGGCGACGCCAAATAGGGTGTCGGTTACTTTATCCGATGTTTTTCGCAATTTGTCAATGTCGTTGACATCACCATTTAAGCTGCAGATGCTCCGAAAGCCTTCGTAAAGGAAGTTCGCTTTACTATTTACTTGGTGCAAACCAAGGTAAGTATCATACGCGTTGCGATCATCATCGGTAATCTACTTGCAATAATATTTTGGAGCCTCTGATCGACTGGCACCATCGGTAAGGAAAGAAAGCGATGTATCCGTGTAATAAGTATCAATATCGATATAATGGGATACGAACATGTAAGTACTTTCGTCAGCAAGATTGTGACCACGGCCTTTATTCATGCTCCATTCAGCACAGTTAATTGCATACGCGATAGCTTGTGCCTTCCCAGAAGATTCTCCAGATTTTAACACGGTTGGACTAGGCAATGTTTCCAGATAAGTGTCTACAACGGATCTTGCATCGGAAATCCATTCATTTGAGTAATCAGAGGCAGTATAGTTTGCAGGATTAAAATCAACATTATTTCCAATTATAGAATTAACTTCCCTAAGCAATTCACCGGTATATAAACCGGATTGAATATAATCACTTGTGGCGGCAGTAGTCAATGGCTGAATATCTTCAGCACACGGTGCCATGCACACTACAAAAAGCATTGCGGCGGCACCAACAAAAGATAGGCCTCTTACAACAAAATTGTGCATAACAAGCTCCCTTACAAATAAATAAGTGAACTGCGTGAAATGAATCACACAAAAAATACATTTGCATATCTTGATTTCCTGTTTGGCTCAAACAGAAAGCGCATACCCCCGTCCCATTACGGTTTTCAAATCATCCGGACCTAAATCCAGTTTCTTCCGCAGCTTTGCGATATGCACATCAACCGTCCGCGTCTGAATCGGCACTGTGATATTCCATGCAGATGCCAGAAGAAAGTTTCGGGAGCAGATGTGCCCAGAATGGTCGAGCAGTGTAATGAATAGTTGATATTCTGTGGTCGTCAGGTGAATGCGGTAGCCTTGCCTTTGAACGGAGAAATCACTTTCATCGATGGAAAGATTTTTATAGTACCTCATCCGGAACCCCTATCATATCATAGTCATCCATAAGAGCCTGTCCGATTGCCCATGCGAGAAAGAATGCTGCGCATACCAGAAAAATCGGAATCCACATTGCGTTGTAGCTTTCTCCGTTGGCGTTATAGCCTTGGTTTTGCCAAAGAGCCGCAGCATGAAATAGGGGATAGAAACCCAGCCACTCGATACCATTTTTCATTCCGGAAAGGCTCAGCAGCGCGGGCAGGCAATAGGCAACTGCGCTGATAAAGAGCGCAGTCAGCAAATTCCCCAATTTCTGTCCCAGCCATAAGGTAATCCGGCTCATGCAGAGGCAGGCGGCAAAACGGCAGATCAACCAGAAAATCAGCAAATCCGACAGGGTTATAAACTTGGGTACGGCCTGCAAGTCGGAAATACTCATTGCCGGTCCCAGCAAAGAGGGAAGGCCATAGTCACGCAGCACCTGCCACAGGTGAGGCAGAACGGTTCCGAACGATATAACCGCTGCCACGGCGGTACTTTGCCGCAGCTTTGCCTTTACAGTGTATTTGCGGCCCAATGGTGTGCAGGCCAGAATCTCATCCATGCCGCCTTTGCGTTCCATTGCAAATAAGCCGCTGAAGCACAGCGCACACAACAGTCCTGCCAGAAGTGTATCCTGCACATCGCCGGTGCCGGTAAATCCGAACAGCTTTTTATAGCCTGTTTCATAGACAAGCCACGCACCGGGATTCTCTTTCAGATAGTAATTGATGTTGGACTGCACTACACGCTGATAGACAGAATATTTCTGCTGCAGTGAACTGTAGGCCAGCAACGCATCACTGCTCAATTCGCCGCTGTTGACACGCTTCTGTGTTTCCAGCATGGGAATAAACTCGTTACGCTGATTCCGTATCCAGTCGCGGCTTTCTTCGCTCCACGGGCCGGAAATGTGCTTCATATAATAGGCATAGTAAATTTCGTCCGCGTCTATGTAGCTCTCCGCCGTCACGCCCTGATAGATGCCAAACGCCAGAAACGCTGCCAAGAATACTGCGGCCCCATTCATCAACAATAACTTCCTGCCCTCTTCATGGGTAACAGAGGTCGCACGCGTTTTGCGGGAAAACGTAAGTGCAAAGCTGCGCTTGGCAGCCGGCAGTAGCTGTGCCTTGGCAAATACCGCGCAGAATGCCGCAAACAAGCTGCCGCCCAAAACGGCTGCCGTCAGCCATTCGACCAGCGGCAGACTGACAGGATTACCAAACCAGAAAAGATTCCGGTAGTTCCCCAGCAGCTCGTTGGTCTGCAGCAGGCTCACCATATTCGCATATTTTACAACGTTCCAATGACTTGTGGCAGGGATTGCAGCACGAATGCCGTACATTGCCAAGGGCAGGGCCAAGGCACCGACCCACCCGGCGGCAGCGCGTTTGGCGATAAGGGCAGCCAGCATAACCCACAGCCCCATCACAAACGCACCGGCCCACTTGGCAAGTAAAAATTGAAAAAGATACTGCCCAACGGTAATCTGCATGGTACAGCGCATCAAAGCCGGAACACTTTGAATCGTGCGGCTCATGGGGCCAAGGCTGAACAATGCCGAACAGTATGCAAGATTGACCCCATACAGTACCATTAGAACGACCAATAAGCTGGCAGCAAATGCCGCCAGCTTTGCAATGGCCGTTTTCAGCCGTCCACCGGGAAGACTGCGAATTAAACTTAGCAATCCGCTGTCGCGCTCTTGGCGCACAAGAATCAACGCAAGTAAGAGCATAGATGCCAGCAGGATAAGGTCGGTGAACGCATAGCTGATGGCTGTGTACAGACCTTTCTGCGGGTAATAGTCTATGGGCGTCTCCGTTAGCCCGGCATAAACCTGTGCGGTCAATTCGATGTTTTTTAAATCGTACCCGGTACGGTCATTTTGAAAAATGGAGATGCCGGACAGTTGGGCGGCTTTGGTTTGAACACCATCCAAGAAGTCGTTGTAAGCAGCCACGGTGTCATACTCGCTTTGCAGCTGGCTGAACAGGCGGTACTCTGTGTTCAAGTTATCCGTAAATAGAGTATAGGTCTTATCTGTGTACTCTTGTTCATAGGCATCGAACATAGCAGCGTTGTCCTGCCGATACTGAGTGAGCCCATAGCCGCCGTAAGCCAGTTCCCGATAATACTGCCCGATTTTTACAAGGCTTTCTATCTCAGTGTATTTATTGTGAAGATAGGCTCTCTTTTCTTCCATGGTTTTATCGGAAAGCTCGACACCTACTGCGCGATAAGCTGATGCAGGAGGCTGTTTGGCGGTGGGGCGGGTGCCCATCCACAGCAGCAAGAGATTGGCGGACGCCAGTATCGCCAACAGGACAGGGAACACCCTGCCACCCCAGATTTTGCGGAGTTCAGCAAAAAACAGGCTCATTTACCGTCTCCCTCACCAAACACGTTCAGGTACACATCTTCCAGCCCTTGGCCGGGAGCGTATTTTTCAATAAGCTCCGGCACAGGTGCAGCATCCACGATTTTGCCGGCGCGCAGCAAAATAACTTTGGTTGCCACCGTTTCCACATCCGAAACAACATGTGTTGCCACAAGGATGATTCGATCCTTAGCCATATCTGCCAGCAGTTCGCGCAGACGGACGCGCTCTTTAGGGTCAAGGCCCGCTGTTGGCTCATCCAAAATCAGCAGCTTGGGGTCACCCAACAAGGCGGAGGCTAAGAGCAGACGCTGCTTCATGCCGCCGGAATAGGCCGAAAGACGCTTGTCCAACTCGGCAGTTAAATTTACGGCAGCTGCCACGCGAGCCACCTCAGATGCAACGGATTTTCGTGGGATTTCTTTCAGCGCGGCCATATAGGCAAGAAAACGGCGGCCGGTATAGCTGTCATACAGGCCTTGCTGCTGCGGCATATAGCCAAGAATACGGCGAAAGGCAATACCCGCTGCGGGTTTGCCGCACCACAGAACCTCCCCGGAATCTGGGGCAAGACTGCCAGTTATGATATGAATCAAGGTGGATTTTCCCGCACCATTAGGGCCGAGGAGACCATAAAGACCAGAATTAAGTTCAATCGAAATTCCAGCTAACGCTTTCTTGTTGATTGAGCGGCTTTTAGGATGGGATAGTTTTGTGGGCGTGAAAAATGTCTTCCTTAGATCGCTGATTTTTAACGAAACCATACAGCTCCTTGGTATTACAAATCATTAAAAACGGAAATAATGGTACATGAGTTTTTTACAAAGCGTCATTGATAGGGGTATAAGCCGAGACACCATTCCAATAATCGCTTTTTTGAATAAGAGCATATTGAGGGATAGAAGCCATTAAGCTACTGGGTACACCGGTGTTGTCAACAACGGTAATTTCTTTCTCTTCTACCCCATTACGGACAAGAAAAGCATCGCTTGTTTCAGCTAAAATATAGACATTTTTTTCATCGCCGTCAACAGTATACTGAAGGGTATTAGTGACGCAGTCACCAGTTGACAGGTCAATATTATATTGTATATGTGAAATGTTTGATGTGTCCCGAGTGTCAGAAGTCTCAATGATGGCATGATTATCAAAGAAACCAGATAAGTTTGTCGAATCAGTGTTGTATATAACTATATTGGAAGCAATGCATTTTTCTACGCCGGTATCTAAATCTATGCTGAATAGAGAAAATAGATCTTCATGATCATAGCGAAGACTATATACATATTTGCTACTTACAAGTTCGGTTCGCGTCTCATCATTATAGTTATAAGAGTATATGGGGGCGCTTTTCTGCTTTGTAATGACATCGAGAGTATAGTAGCTTCTATTAGTATCGGTGACCTCCTCTATAACGAGATTGTTAGCGTAAGCACCAAAAATGCGCTCTCCATATTGGTCAGTTGTATAGATAACACTGGATTCACCGTTGCTAAGGTCGAGACAACGTACTTCCCAATGACTTGAACTCGTGTTTGAATCAACCACTTGGATACTTACATATAATTTTTCGCCATCCGAGGCAGCTGTACCATAAAATTCTTCATTACTCTGCAATCGATATAGTACTTTTCTATTTGCACCATTTGCATCGAATTGGTAAATCGTTCCATAATTTTGCTCATCAGAAATGGAACCAGCATTGTCCGCATATCCAGTTGTAACAAGATAAATTTTGGATCCATCAGCAGATGTGAAGGGATAAGCGCTTCCTAAAAAAGAAAACCAACTGGTGCATGTATCGCTATTATGTGTGCAATCTGGATCAGCACATAAATATGTACGAATATCAGTAGCATAGTCGGTGTAAAGAATATTGAGAGAGTTATTCTGAGCACTCATTATTTCATAATAACCAAATGACGTTCCTGCTCCATTACGGAAAATTCCTCCATATGGATCTGTGATTAGGAACAAATTACCCCCCTGTTGCGATTCGGCAGCTGGAAGAGTCTCGCTTTCAGAAATGGGGGAGGAAGTAACAGAATCATCTTTTGGTGAAACGCTATTTTGTGAGGAAGAACAAGCACCAAGTGATAATGCCAGTGCTAGCAATAAAATGGTGACAGTGATTTTTGATGCCTTATTAAATGTATTCATGAGAGTAGAATGTCCTTTCTACAGCAATTTGTTCTCCTTTGTTTTGATGAGAAATATAGAGGATGAGCAATTTAATCATAGTAGATGGGCGAAATAAGTGAAATGCAATGGGAAAAAGCCATACCAAAAGATCAATCCCAAAATCATTTCAAAAAACGATTTGCAGCAGGGCAAAAAAGTTCGGCTTCTGCTAGCGGAGGTAGTTGATAATTTGATATGGCATCGCTTTAGGGTGGCTTCTATTTACGATATTATAGAAGCACTATTGCTTTTCGAACGGAAATAAGAATGCTTTTACCATAAATAGAAGTTGTGATAGATTAGCGATTAGTAAAAATGCGCCACAACTGTTTGGTCTCCCCAGTGGAGGACTGCCAGTTTACGTTGCTACCATTAGTAAATCCGGTAGGTGTTAAGCACAACGCGTATGCAGGAAGGACAATACCAAAGCGACTACTACCCTCATCAACACATTTAATTGTGCAGTCATCAGCACTGTTGTTTGCAAAGGGGAACAAATCACAGTTATTGTTTACGCGATAGATGTTTAGGGCATATTGGGTATTGGCGTAATTGCGGATGTAGCAGAGGTTTTTGGTGGTGTCAATAGCACGCAAATCCCAACGTTGGGTGTCGGAATTGGTGTTTGACCACATGGTGACGTTTGTATGGTCGGTCGGCTGAGACTCACAGGCTGCATTCAAGTTGGGCATTGAATTTTCGCAGTTGTAAATCCAAACACGCGCGCTGTAAGGAGGTGATGCCGCGAACGTGGGCAGCGCCATTGCCACCATCATTGCGAGAGCGAGCAGGAGAACATGGGGATGCGTTTCTTCATCGTAGACATTTGATAAGCCTCCAATCTAATGGATTTAATAGGGTTGATGTTCGGACGATATTTCAGCATCTGCGCGCCGATGCTTAATACTGAGGAGGAAACGGTTGTAAGTTGTGCGTTATCATGGCATCAAAATAGCACAGTTTTCTACAAAAGTCCACTAAACCTGCGTATACGCAAAAAAATGTGCATGAATGCAAAAATCCATCCGCGTTCTTTGCGGAAGGCTTTTAATGTGAAATTTTAGATTGGTGGGGAAAATTGTCAAAGTGACTTTAGTTAGAAGGAAAGAGTGCTATTCAAAAGATCGAGAACTTGTAATGCTGTGCCAGTAGTCATCTTTATTAATAATTGCATAGAGACGATTTGGCACAGGTAAGACAGTGGAAGAACCATCGTCTAAAGATGATACCTCATTTTGGACAGAAAAGCCACAACAAACCAAGTAGTGATCTTTATCTACAGATGTAATCGGATAAAAGATTTCGGAATCACCGTCAACATCATACAAAAGATCAAACGTCTGTATATCGCCGCTCGTATCTAATGCAAAGTAAGTACATTCGGAACCATTCAATTCTCGAATTAGAAGATGACCAATATCAGCAAACAGTGGTGTTACGGAAATGTTGCTGATGTCGGATGTAGGAATGCTGTACTGTGATAGAGGAATGTCCTCTTTGCTTTACAAATCCATTAAATGAAAATATCCGTCGTCACCAACGTAGGAAAGAACACCATCGCCCAAAATGGGATAGGTGTCATTCATTTTCCACGTGAAAAGTACCTCATCATTTGATGTGTCGTTGAGATCCCAGGATACGAGACCAATAGTATTATCGTCAATATATTGATAAACCAGTATTTTATCTCCGAAAGCACCCCAAATTCGCTCATTTAGCTTTGAATCCATGCTTCGAAGAAATTCGGTTTCGCCGGAAATACAGTCTATTCGGATTAAATCGGCTTTTTCTGTATCGGCATCTACTTGTGTGGTTAAACGCAGGTACAGATAATTGCCGTCACTTAGCATGGGCTTTTCGAGAAATTGATTTGACTTAAATTGTGTGAGTACAGTTCGATTGCTTCCATCTAAGTCTGCGGTCATTATGTGAGAAGATTTATCATCGTCAGATTCAATATAGGGGGACTTTTGCGAAACAAGGATTAGTTTTTCACCAACTACCATGGGAGAAACACCGCCGGAGCTGGGAATAATATAGCTGGTGCAGGAGGCTGCTTGGCTGTGGGGCGAGTACCCATCCACAGCAGTAGGAGATTGGAGGCCGCCAGTATAGCCAACAGAGCCGGGAACACCCTGCCGCCCCAAACTTTGCGGAGTTCAGCAAAAAACAGGCTCATTTGCCGTCCCCCTCACCGAACACATTCAGGTAGACATCCTCCAGACCTTGGTCGGGTGCGTATCTGGCAATCAACTCCGGCACGGGCGCGGCGTCCACGATCTTGCCGGCGCGCAAAAGAATAACCTTGGTTGCCACCGTTTCCACGTCCGAAACAACGTGCGTTGCCACAAGAATAATGCGGTCTTTCGCCATATCTGCCAGCAATTCACGCAGGCGAACGCGCTCTTTCGGGTCAAGGCCCGCTGTTGGCTCATCCAAAATCAGCAACTTCGGATCCCCAAGCAGGGCGGATGCCAACAGCAGGCGTTGCTTCATGCCGCCGGAATAAGCAGAAAGACGCTTGTCCAATTCGGCGGTCAAGTTTACGGCGGCTGCCACGCGATCTACCTCGGCTGCAACAGCTTTTCGAGGAATTTCTTTCAGGGCAGCCATGTAGGCAAGGAACCGGCGGCCGGTGTAGCTATCATACAGTCCCTGCTGCTGCGGCATATAACCAAGAATGCGGCGGAAGGCGATACCCATTGCAGGCTTGCCGCACCAGAGGACCTCGCCAGAGTCAGGAGCAAGTGTGCCTGTGATAATGTGAATCAAAGTAGACTTTCCCGCCCCATTTGGCCCAAGCAATCCGTAAAGCCCCGGCGTTAGTGTAATTGATACCCCTGACAAGGCTTTTTTCACTTGTGGCTGTGCATTTTTCTTAAATGTAAACAGGGAAATTTGCGAAATATATGTCTTGTGAATTGAATCAAGTGTAAATGTACGGCTCATAATTACAATCCCAATTTACCCATGAAGTTTTAACAATAGGTAGAATTATTCGAATGCGTCTTTAACCATTAAGTAACCGTTTTGATTTGAATTTATATAATCCTGCTTTGTAATGAAGGCGTATATGTTAGCAACATAATCGAAGTTTGAAACTGTACCGTCTTCAGAGACAGAGGTAGGAGTATACGTTTTATAATCTGTGGCAACATAACAAGTGTCACCAATGGTTGTCAACACATATACCGGACGATTATTGTATGGGGTTTGCAATGTAAATTCTGTACAATTACGTGTGTCAAAATCCAGAATATAAGAACACATATCATACGAGCCATCGGTCGGTATATCTGCTGCCAGCGTTTGTGCTTCGGTAATCATTAAATTCCCATCAAATAGATACCGCATACTTGGGGCGCCGAAGCCTTCTTTTACTGTAAAAGAAGCACTTGCTTGCTCTTTATCAGATAAACGGATTCTTTGGACAGAGTTCGCCTGCTCGTCGAGGACAAAGAGGTATCCGTCTTGAATCATCGAATTCCCGCTCGAGCTACTGTCAACAAAAAACGGATCGGACATTGTTTTGCTTTGCGGATCATACATGCAATAACTGATTCCGTCGGAAGAAAGATGATTAAAGCACAGTTCATTGTTTACACCATCGCACAAAGAATAGTGGTCGCTATCGGATCCCAAGTCCATCACTTTTTCAGAAGTTCCATTCTCGAAGCTCACATACCACAGCTGATATGTGACGTTCCCGCTATCATCAATCTCGTAAAGATCAAAATAGAGATCATTTCCAGAGGTACAAAAGCCGCCTTGCATATATTGATTGGATGCGAGTTCAAATACGGTTCGACGATTGGAACCATCCATATTCATCAGCATCCCATGCGGGTTACTGGAGTCGGTGGTTTCAGTAAAGACGACCAAAAGCTGATCGCCAACACGCAAAAGCATGGGCGGAAACATCGCTGAAGGTGTAGCTATGTAACTGGGGCAGCTTTCATCTGCATGTGTACAATTGGGGTTCGCACATAGAAAAATGCGTTCCTTTGTATTGGCATCAGTATAAAATATGTTTGCAGAGTCCGGAAACACTGTTTGCAGTTCATAGATTCCGGAGTCAGTGGTAACATATAAACCGTCTCCTGCGGATGTGAAAACATTGTTGGAAGCAGGAACTTCTGTAGAGTCAGTAGCGGGGTCCACTGTGGCAGTGGCGGCTGACGAGGATGCGATTTCAGTGTTGGCCGCATTGCATCCACTAAGACAGGCGATGGCCAAACCTAAAGACAACAACTTATAAGTAAATTTCATGTTTCCTTAAAACCTTTCTTTACAAAAGTTGAAAAATGCAAATAAACCAACGCAAGTGCAACACTGTGCTTTGAGACGATGTCTTTGACAGGTCATTAGTGTTTCACTTGCGCTGGTCTAATAGCAATCAAATCCCGTATGAACTTACTTTTGAATGTCTATCATAGGGGAATCTGAAATTGCGCCGGAAGGTTAGTGGACGCGCACCCAAACAGAAATGCCGCTGCCACCGAAATAGACGGTACTCCAGTCGCCAACAGGCTCACGGGCGGTTAAAAGCTCCCGAGAAGTGTACAAACGAATTACGGATTCGCTATTGTCAGCCAGGCGCGAATCAGCAGAGCCCGTAGAAAGAGGCCAAATAATTGCACGGCCACCATTATCAGAACGATTTACGGCATAATTGACATTTGCGGTAACCATCATGTAGTAACCGGTGTAGCCCTTGCGAGTTCCGATGATGAAATTCTGATCTGTTCCCATCGTGTCGGTTTTCATCAGGTTCAATGCACGCCCCTGGTAAGCGGACCCTGTCGAACCGTTGATGTTCAGCAGATAGCCAAATTGTGCGTTGGGACGATAGCTGGCTGCAAAGGTGGGGAGTGCCATAGCTACCATCATAGCAAGAGCGAGCAGGAACATGGGGATGCGTTTCTTCATCGTTGACATTTGATAAGCCTCCAATCTAATGGATTTAATAGGGTTGATGTTCGGACAATATTTCAGCATCTGCGCGCCGATGCCTAATACCGAGGAGGAAACTGTTGTAAGTTATGCGTTATCTTGACATCAAAATAGCACAGTTTTCTACAAAAGTCAACTAAACCTGCGTATACGCAAAAAAATGTGCATGAATGCAAAAATCCTCTGTGCAAGCCGTTCTGCACAGAGGATTAAAAGCAATATTGATTATGAGAGAATTGATGTGTTTATAGGTGGTTCAGCTATATCAGGCCAGTCAGCACTAAAAATAAATCGTCCATCATCATAAGTGAAAAGGTACTCGGCATGATACTTCTCTAAAATGTCTTTGACGTTCCCAATGCCAAAGCCATGAAGCAAGGGGTCTTGCTTGGTTGTAGGAATATGACCGTCATTGATCTGAACGATATTACTGGGATTGATAATTAAAATAGAAAGCATATTCTCGCTGTAAAGGATCTGAATACTGACCCAGCGGTTTGGGTCGGACAAGCCTGCACAAGCTTCCATGGCATTATCAATCAAATTGCCCAGCACAATAGTCACATCTACACGAGGAAGCCTCAGCGCGGAAAGATCATTGACACGAAACCGCATATCAATGCCTTGCTTCTTCCCAATATATCCCTTTTGGTTTAGAACCGCATCAATAGCAGCATTATGGCTGTTGACAAGCAAAATTCGCTCACTTTGACGTACATTCAACTCGGAAAGGAATTCCTTGGCATCGTCAACGCGTTCACTTTCCAACAATTCAGATAAAGTCGAAAGGTTGGCTCGGAAGTCGTGCGTCATTTTTCTTTGCCCTACATACGCCTGACTCAAAGCCTGAATGTTTTCGTCCTGAACGTGGGCGCGTTCGTTGGCAGCAATCAGCTTCTCGCGATTTTCCGCGTTTTCTTCAAGGTAGTCTAACAAAATTAAAGCGGCAATATCAACAAGATTGAGAATCAGCAAACAAATCTGCCATACACGTTGTTCTTCCGAATAGGTATATACCTGCCTGAGTACAAGCAGTGTGCAAACAGGGAAAGCAGCGGATAAGGGGACCCAAGCCCTTGGTTGTGTTCTTGCATGTAGCGGTTTGTGGTACTTATTTATCAGAAATGCAAATGCTAAGATAAACGAACAACGGAGAAAAAAGAATATAGAATAGAGCGGAACATTCCATATATATTCTTCGTAGGTAAACCCACTAATACGCATACAGAGTTCATCAAACCAGTGACTATAAGAAAATAAAACAGAATATACCGTTACAACGATAAACAACCGCCGATCCCAGCGGCTTTGGTACAAAAAAACACAAAACAGATATATTAAGGCGACTTCTTGCAGCATTTTAAGTGTATATCCGAATTTTGTGCCAACAGATACAGATAAGAATGTAGCAATGACACACCACAAAAGAATACAAAGCCATCGCTTTTTTCTGCTTTCATTGCGAGGGAAAAAAGCGTCAAATACAAGGACTTCGACTGCCAGCGCAACCACATTGCCTATAAAGCTGAGAATATTTCCCCAAATTACTACCATAGTTGCTGCGCCTGCCATCTTACAAATTTTTGCTTATTGTCGCGATAACTACGAGCCCCCACAGGAAGCGCTTGACCGATTGTCAGAACTGCACTTGTGCTTTGAAAAGACTGTAAATACGCCATATTTACAAGATAACTTTTGTGGATACGCAAAAATCCATGAGGAACAAGCAAATCCTCAAGCTGCGTTATAGTTAATCGGGTAATTAGCTGCTCACGGCATCCGCCTACCAAATGGAGATACTGTTCACGTCCCTGACTTTCTATCCATGCAAGAGATTGGACCGGAATAGGCACACTCTCACCCTCACAGAGAATCTCTACTTTTCGCTGCCGGGTGCGGCACATTGCCAGTGCATCTTCAAAATATGTAGGCAGCTTCTTTTCCAACTCGGATTTGGCAAGATAGCGAAAGGCATCCACTTCATACCCTTCAGGGGCATATTCACTGAAGTTTGTTACGAAAATCAATACGGCTTCCGGATTCATCTTGCGCATCTTTCTGGCAAGGTCAATTCCGCTTTCTTTACCGAGGTCAATATCGAGAAATAGAATGTCATATTGTGCGATAGTGTTAGCACTCATTTCAGCAATATCAGTTAAGCAGCTCAATTTCATGGATTTGCTGGAATAGGCCGGCAATGATAGGATCCTTTTGAACATTGACTGTGCGAATGTTGGATCATCATCACAAATAAGAATCTTGACCATACTCTCTCCTATGTAGGCTCGACTGCCAATCTTTTGCTTGGGGTATGTTTTCAAAATAACGAATCCTCCGGGTTTTGTCAATAGATTTCTTTTTATATACCACGTTTGTGGAATTTAATCAAGCGGATGCCATAATTAAAACGGCGCCGAATTGTAAAATATTTATATTGTGCAAGGAGGGTAAAACGCTTATGTTGTATGATTTTGGGCCACGCCTGTTAAAACTGCGAAAAGACAAAAATCTTACGCAGCAGATGGTGGTTGAACGTGCAAAAGGGTTTGATCCGAACCTGCGACTTTCAGATTCAGTGCTGGGGAAATACGAAAGTGATCTTGCCGTTCCGCGACTGACGGAGGCAGCTGCACTGGCAGACGTTCTAAATGTTTCGTTGGATTATTTGACAAGCGGTGAGAAATGTAATGTCCTATCGCTTAAGGAATTAAGCCCAGAGCAAGTGCAATTGCTTATGGACTTGACAGCGTACATTCGAACCAAGAAAAGAAGATCTCAAGGACACAAAAATGCTCCGAAACCAACAACCGAGGAAACGGAATTGATAACTCGGCTCATTGCTGAGATTTTGTACTGAGTGCTTCTCCATCTTTCAAATTTTGCGTTTATGTCATATTTTTTGCGTTTGTGACATTTTTGTGGCGGTAATCGTTTTCTGCTGATAAAATGAACAGCGTAAGGAGTTGACGTAAATGGAAGCATTGGCGGCAAGGATAGCGGCTTTTTGTTTACAAAAGCACTATATCGAACCAGATCAGATTGCTTGGCTGCAATATGGTTTGATGCGCCGCCTAATGGGAATGGTTACATTTCTTCTTCTGCTTCCAGTGGGTGCATTTTTTGACGGATGGAGGAGCACTTTCCTTTTTCTGCTGGTCTTCCGCTTCATTCGTATACGGACAGGTGGATACCATGCTAAAACGCCGACGGGATGCCTTTTAGGTTCAACATTTACAATGATCGTGTCACTAGAGTTTGCAAAGAGATTGCATCCGGTATCAAATTTCATTTGTCTCGCTGCTGCTTCTTTCTTAATTTTAAGATTAGCACCAGCAAATAATGCTGCACTTCATTTGAACGCGGAAGAACTTGTTGCTGTACGCAAAGAAGTGAAATTAAGATTAGCAATCGTTATGCTTTCGGCGTGCCTATTGCTATTTTTTAGAGAACCGATAGCATATAGAGTGACTTCTGCGATTTTGGCTGTTGCGGTCGCACTATTGATTTCTAAGCACGGCTTTGGAATGCAATAAAGCATTCTATTGATAAAAATTTTAAATATAAGGACGAAAGGGGTAATAATTATGGCATCAAAAGAAACCTTTACACAGCATCTTGCCCATGAAATGGCACAGGCAGTTGTTCATCGTGAACGCTACGGATGGCCGCCGGATTCGCCGTGGGGCATGTTTCAGCCTACACGCCCGGAAGAAACTGAAAAGATTGCTGTGAAAGAAGAACAGTAAAATGTTTGTATGATACACGTTTTGGATAACGTGTACACGATGCGCAGTCCACGTTTGTAATTGACGTGGACTGTTGCTGTATATGCGGTACATAGTCAGATGAAAAGTTCAGCCATAAGGAGCTTTATATGGCGGCAATATTGTAGGCAATAGAATCACAATATTATAAACAGATAATTCTATTGTTAAATAGAAATGGCAATTGGGATCGGCGTTTTTGCTGATCCCAATTGTTTTTCTAAGCTATTAAAAGGTGCCTAAGGGGATTTATGTGATTATTCCGGAAGTAGACGATTGATAAGTTCTTCGCAGTCGGTTGAGGTATAACCCCACAAAACAGAGCTCAGCACATTAATCGCTTCTTCCCGACGAAGATAGTAGTTGCGCATCGACATAGGCATTCCTTTTAATTCAAGAAAATGCAGAATCTCATAGTTGTTCGCATAATGATGAGGGGCAAGATATGTATAGTACAAAATCCAGTAATAGAGTTCCCCCTTTTCGTGCTTTTTTCGCATGAGATCAATCGCAGAATTTATAAGCTGTAGCATCCGTTTACTCCGCTCCAGTGAGTGCACATAAGATTCAAGATGTGTGTTTGAATTTGATGCTTCAAGCCCATCCAGCACGGCCTCGGAAGCACAACCATACTCGGTGCGAAATTCTGCCGGAAGATTATAATCGGAAACTTCAATACTCCATGAAACGCTACGATAATTTTTTAAAAGAGTCCATGTATCGTGATAATAAGAGGAAAATGCGGATTTTTGATTGTGTGCAGACATAATAAATGCTCCTTATCTTTGTCATAGAAGAACTGCTTCACTCTATAAACAGAGATGCCGTGACGATTTTGACGCATTTATAGCGCACTTAGAAAAAATATTTGTGAGGAAATTGCATGCAGAAGATGAACTTGTTCAAAAATCCAGATTGCTTGAACACAAATATGCGGTCTGTGAAATATTAGCGTTTTTAATATGAACTGCACGGTAGACAAACGCAGACGAACGGTCAGTTCAAACATAAAGGAATAAAAAGAAATAGTGAGGTGAAAGAAAATTAACGAAAAGATTCTCTGTAATATCATTAGACGGATACCAGATTGAAAAACGAACTAAAAAGCTATTTCTTGAAGTACAGCTATAGATGGTAGCCAATTTGTTAAGGGCAACTCTATCGAGCTTCGTACTTGCGAGAGTGTTGGATGATTAGTGCTGGCGATTCCAAGATAGGAACTGCTACATGGAATTGTCAGTATCATACGCAAATTTTGACAGTGCAGATCCTGTCTAAATGGAACTGTGCTGAAGAATTTACGTGTGCTATTTTCCAATATAATATTATTGATCCACTTTGCCGTTCTCCTCCGTTATTCCCATCGAAAAAATGATGGGAGTAATAGAATGGTAAAAAGGAACAGTGGAACATCCAAAGAGGATATATGTCAAAATCAGTTTACTGCTTATGTGGTTCTGGCGGTAAAACGAAAGCGTCAGGCTTACATAAAAAAGAAAATAAGAGATAAAGAGAACCAGGCAAAAAGGGAGGAAGAACAATCAAATTTTGGAGCCGAAGAGAATACGGTGTGGGATAGACTGGAGGTTCAAAATGAAGAATTAGTGGCTGCAGTGCAGCAGTTAAAGCCCAAAGCGCGGTTTATTGTCACAGGGTATGTCCTAAAAGGGAAAACATTTAAGGAACTTGCTCAAGAAACGAAACTCACAGAAAGAGCGGCAGCTTCTACGTATTATAGAAGCATTGAAAAACTACGTATTAAAATTGAGAAAGAGAAATGACATTTATTGAGCTGTTACTTGCGGCCAAAGGTGGAAGCAAATCTGCATTCGAGGAGTTGTTTGGCCGATACAAAAATCTTTTGCGGAAATACTCTGTGATAAATGGAATATTTGATGATGACCTTTATCAAGAGCAATGCATGGTATTTGTACATTGCATAGAAATTTTTGAAGTAAAATAAGAAGAGAAAAGTCTCCACGGCCGTTGAGGTATGGAGACTTTTCTCTGCAATGCCAAATGCTAACAGTCAATATGACGCGCAAAAAACTATGTGCAGATCGGCGGAAAAGCATAAGAGAATGTGGGCATTCAAGGATATTTTAAATTTTTATAAATTCTAATCTGTTTGTATTCACTTTGTGGCGATATGTCGATATAATGAACACAAAAGAAATAATAATTTGTATGATTAGAACAGATAGGACGATAAAGCGCAAAGGAGTAGCATATGTTTGATGAATTTTGGGAAGATTATAAATACAACTGGAAAATGGCAGATAAGCAGTATATGGAAGAACGATACAGGGAAAGTTTGTCACCAAAGCAAAGGGAAAAGGCAAAAAGAAGCTCGACCACTTCACTCCTGCTCAGAATTAAATGGGCGCTGGAAAATTTAAAATTGAGGATGGAGGCAGCACGATTTCCAGAGATTTTAGCAATGGCGATGGTCGTGTTTTCAATTTCCCTAATTCTTTTGATCGTGTCGTGGGGATGGAATATATTGGCATCAGAGACAACATTGTATAGATGGAGTATGGCTCTTTATCTTGTCAGTGGTCTTCTAGTTCTAAACCTGATGCCAAGTACGGTGGCATATAATCGGAAAAAGCATGAGAAGCGTTCAATAAAGGACAAGCACAGTATGGAAGAAATAACAAAATACTTTGAAAGTGTTTCAGTAAAAGCACTTATTAACACGGCAGAAGACTTTAAAATTGATTTGAAAAATGCAGTGCCTTGGCTGATCCTTGAAAATCAACAGTACATGAAAGAAAAAGAGAAACGGCAGAAAGAGAATCTTCTGACACAGATTGTCGTTACACTTCTTACAATAACTCTTAGCAGCGTTACAAATGCAATTGGTGATGGTACGAATGAAGCGATAAGAAGAGGTGTGATGGTAAGCAGCGTATGCATATTAATTTTGGTTAGTCTGGTATTTGGGCATTACATAAAAAAGCATTTGGAAAAAACGGATGATGAGTTCCAAATTAGCAAAAACTTGAGGGAAGCGCTTAATTATTATGCAAATAATTTATATAAAGAGAATCCGTTGACAATCATTTGACATGCAATATTTTTAGATACAATAAAAATGATAGGGTGAATACAGAATTGCACATAGGAATGCTCTGGAAGATTTACATAAATAGGAGACGGTTACAATGCCTAGGAAACAGATAAAACGAAAATGTGGTCATATCGAGAATATTTATTTGGAAGATCGTGAATTCAATGACCCAGCAGCATTAAAACATCATGAGGACGAACTTTGCGAAAAATGCTATGTGTCAACTAATCGTGTTTGTGAGAAAAGGATGTCTTATGTGGATTACAAAATAGAATACATTTCCTGTAGAACAAAGGAGGGAAGTTATGATGAGAAAAATAAAACGATTGTTGTATATGTACCGTATGATTTCTAAACATGCACTAGTGTAAATGCTTCTATCGTTGAGTAAACTGCGTACAATAGAAGATGAACGGATGTGGAAGCAGAGACAATAAATTAATGATATATTCACATAGGATACAGGGAAAAATCTCCGTCACGTTATGATGTGACGGAGATTTTTTGAAAAAAGATAAAGTGCTACACATTGCTTTGATGCAAGCAATGACCATACTGCAACAGTCAAATGAAACATACATTACACAGGGCATTTAATGTCGAGTACTTTGCTGTCAATGCAATCAACAACGAACGAAACGCCTGTGAGAGTCCTGTAAAATCAAATTGAATTATTGTCTGATTCATCGAACTTGTTTTCGCGTGCAATGTCGCTTTTGAAGCGGATGCACCGCACGCGACCGAGACGCACTACAAGGAAACAGTATGGGCGGATGCCATCGTCGATTTCCAGAATTTAATAGGGCAGCAGCTGCATAGGGAGCAGTTCGGCCAAAGAGCACTTTTTGATTTGCTTTGCAAATTCCATCGCCGTATAAGGGGAGTCCCCCTCATACCGCACTGCATAGCGGCTGGGGTAGGGGAAAAATGAAATACCGTTGGCCGCAAGCATACTTTCGCCCAACTCAATTTCCACAGAGCGGAAGTGGTAGATCCGTAACACAGGAGGCATACGCCGCTTAGGACACCATTTCGGTACATTTACTTTTGGGTCGTCGGATCGAAAGATAATGACCTTTTTGCCGCCGGTGCAGTATTTTGTGTTCGGCTTCATGCGCCGACCGTGAATCGTTTTCGTTTCAGACCCGGCATAGAGTTTACAGTCCGAGCAGTAGTAACACGTGAATTTGCGTACTTTTTCTTCATACATAGGCTTTTTACCTTTCAGCTTGTCAGCAGGGGAAAGTCCTGCTTGGGTGCCTGTAAATAGTAATCCCGCTTTGCGAGAATTTCGGCATATCGCTCTTTGCCGGAAGCGGGTTCACCGTTGCCGTGGAAAGAATCAATGACCGCCTGTTCCTCCTGCGGCATATCGGCGTAGGTGCGTTTGCCGTAGTTCGGCGGTAGCCAGTTTTTGCCTCGGCTGCAATAGATGTTGAAACGCTCCAGCAGTTCTTCATTGTGGAACCGAATGTGCATCGTACCTTTTTTATAAAGAGTCACATCGAAATACTTGCAGGGGATGTTTCGCGTCTGTCCGGCTCTGGCAGCACGCGCCAGTACACCGTGCAGATTCACATAACCTGTCATGTTGCCATCCAGAAAATCGAACACCTTTTCTATATCCGAGATGCAGGCTTCAGCATGGCTGACTTCAAATGCATCAGACCAAGAGTAATCCGAGAACATTCCATTCACAGGCAGGATGATTTTGCTGTTGACTTTGTGGGCTTTATTCGTTTTCCAGCCGTTAAAGTAATGAACATTTTTCGATGTCTCCGGGTACCAGCTATGCTCGACCGTAAAACGCTCGAACAGTTTGAAGATGGTATCTTGGATGCCCTGTGACAGTTCTGCGTTCATTTCCAGTGAGATCTGCTGAATGTTAAACAGCGTGAAATCGTAGTTTACCAGCTTTCCGACCATGTCATAGTATTTCTGGCGCAGTTCACTGGTTAGCTTACCCATGAATTTGTCGTTATTGAACAGAGCGTTCCAATATTTCCGGCGGGTGAGACGTAGAAAATCATTGATATGCGGCCCTCTTGAACGATGGTCTGTGCCAACAGAAAGCACCAGTGTGCTGTCACTATATTGGCCAGGAGGGATACTTTCCATCAAATAAGGACGCATCCCCAGATACTCCCGAATCGAAGCAATCCCGACATCGGTTTCAAAGTTGAACTGCTGCACGATGTTTTCGAGAAAATCTGTCAGCGTCAATTCCGTTGCCTCAGTCTGTGGCTGTTCTATATTGGAGGCTTCTTTCAAACGGGAGTAAATCTCACTATGGTATGTTGGCCTCGGAATATCAATTCGCACCAGTGCTACGGTAACATCAGTCTGGCGTTCTGCATCTTTGAAAGCGTCCGCCAAGATTTCTACTTCAGCTCCATATTCTTCCAGATACTGCTGCAAGAGTTGCCGTTGGGCAGAATAAGGATTGCGCACAGTTTCGGCATTCAGCAGACAGCGAATTTTACCGCCGCAGCATTTTAGCAACTCTATGGCCTTCAAAAGATGCTCACAGCCGGCAGAAAACGGTGGGTTCATCAGAATCAGGTCATAGGTCTTGCGAGAAGTAAAGGTCAAGAAATCATCATGCACAATGTGCAGGCCGATTTTGTCCCGCAGAGAAGATTCGTGCTTTAACTGCGCACGTGCAGCCTTTTCTTCATCATTGAGACCAACCTCTTTGTTGAGCTTGTAATTGTAATGGGTACGATCTTCAAATTCACGCAGAATGTGCTGAATTTCCTGCTGCCTAGCACCGCCAAATTCATACTTGAGAATACTGCGGATATAAGGGTCGATTTCAATAGCATCAACATTTAATGTATGGGGATTGCAGCGGTATTCTTGTGCAATCACTTCTTCGGCAAGGCACCGAATCAAATCCCCCTTTCCGGCAGATGGCTCTAAAACTGTGCTGATGAAACCAAGGTCAATACCCTGTAACATTTTTTTGCCCAGTTCCTTTGGGGTAGGGTAGAAGTCGGCCTGTGCCTCCGGGATGGAAATCAAATTCTCAGCATACATATAAAAATTCCTCCAAACTCATCTGACCGTGGATAAAGTCATCTTCCATCCACCAATGAAAAACATCCTCTGCCGTAGTGTCCATGTGCCAGCTTCCATCAAGTTTTCCGCGTCTGCGCCGCTCTTCCAGCATTCGGTCAAATGCCATAAGATACAGCTTCTCATACTGCGGATAGCGGGCAAACTCAAAATAGCGATGTTTCCCGGCCATTGGACAGCCAATACAGCCCACACGTGAGAAACCGCAAAAATAAAGCGGATTCATCGGAATCCTTGCATCGTGCAGGAAATCCCAGACTTCCCGGTCACTCCAATCCACAATGGGATTCACAAAGCGTTTTGCTGCCAGCTTGCAGGGCGCAAACAGCGCATCCAGACTTTCCTCATCATTTCGGATATGCACTTCCTTATTGCGGTTGGAAACCTGCTTTTCAAAGATACCTCTACGCTTGGAACGGCTGACACTTTCTTCCCAGCGAACGCCTGTGGCGAGAAAACGTCCCTTGCCGTTTTGTTCTTTGAGGACAGCGCAGCAATACCGGGCCACGCGGGTCGGCGGCATCAGCTTGCGGGGAATCAGGTTCCACATACTTGTGCGCCTACCTTTATATAAAGGATAGTTGATGCTGCACCGTATGCCTCGATTCTCCAACCGCGCAAACTCGCTCCGTACAAAGTGGACGGTTTCCGGCGCATCTGCCGTGGTGTGCGCGTGCAGGACCTCAAACGGTATCTCGGCGCGCAGGGCAAGCTCGGTCAAAACGCAGCTGTCTTTTCCGCCTGAATGGGTGAGCAGCAGCGGTGTTTTGTAATGCTCCAGCGACATTTCACTGGAAAGCTTTAACCGTGCAATCGCTCGCTGTTCTGGGTCGGCGTGGGTTGGAAGTGTAATAAAGCCCCATTCATTATTTGTCATAGGGAGATACCTCCAAAAGAAGCCGTGGCAGCAAAATGCCGCCACGGCTATTATCAAATCATTCTGTGAACATTCAACCCTTTACGCACACGCGGCCAGCGTTTGTCGGCGCGGGTTGAGGACCGCGAGTACAAAAGGGCGGGGCTTGATGTAATAATGGGTGGTGGATGTCTCAAAGTGAATCTCCTGCGTTTCCGTCTCATGGATCTTCACCACAGGGGCCGTATGGTACATCTCGCCGCCGGTGCTGAAGATGGCAGGCCTGCCCACCATCAATGCGGACATCAGTTTGCCGGTAATGTAAAGTTCCAGCTTCCGCTTTTTCATTCTATTTTTGCCTCCTCTCAGGCCTCTCTGCACAGCTCTACCACAATGAACCGCGCATTGTCCAGCAGCGTGTTTACATGATACAGCGAGGTATTCTGCATCTGTGCAATCTCGTTCGTCTGGTATCCCTTGCCCTCCGGGTTCGTCTGGCGTTTCAAGCCAATCTCCACAAGGCTGCCGTAGGTGGCGCGGTTTCGGAAAACAAAGCCCTGATTCAAAAACTCGCGGAACGGGCTGATGCTGGTGGGCGAAAGATTGATTGCCAGCGGCATAAACTCCCCACTGCGCAGCAGATACAGCACCCGCATATTCTTGCAGGCTTTGCCGCGGCCGTTGCTGGCACTGCCAAACTGGCTCAACGTACAGGTCGCACAGGTGCCACCGGGTTCACCGTAGCCCTGTTTGCCGTCCACCGAGGAGCAAAGCGGCGGTACATCGTCGTTGTACTCATCACCCTCCGGCCAGTAGGCGCAGCTTGCATGGTTGTACAAAATCACCCCGGTGAGTGTGGGACGGTAATCTGGATGCTGCGGATCGCCGTTGGGAATCTCGAACTGCAACACTCCGCCTGCGGGAATCTTGATGCGGGGAAAAGACATTGTCAGGCCGTCCCTATCCTCGGCAAGTTCTTCGTTGCTGAACTCAGCCTCTCCAATTTCGGGCAGCACAAAGTCCAGCGGCTCGTTGGTGGTCATGGCGGTGGTGGCTGCGACATTAGCGTTCATCATAGACATAATAAATCCTCCTGTGTGTATGGGCAACATCAAGCGGTTGCCCGGTTGATTCTCGACCACTGCCGGGAGGGCATGGTCAAAATACTGTAACCGATGCTTTCCAGTTCACTGGCGCGGTCATAACTCTCCACGTCCTGACTGTGACGGGTCACGGCGTTGGATAAACCGTACAGCGTCAGATCGTTGGACTCGATCAGCCGCTGCAATACGCCGGTACTTTCGCTGTCAGTAATGTGGAACTCCTTGCTGGCAAGTTTGACGACGGCCGGCACATCATGAGTGTCCATCTGCGCGGCTTTTGCCTCCCGCATTTTGCCGACGACCTGCGAAAACCGCGCTTCTTCCACGGCGGCGCGCACGGTGTCCTGAATTTTCATGACAAAGGCTTTGTCCTCGGCGTCCAAGGTTGCTTGCGAGTAGACGCTGAAATTTTCGCCGCTGTTGGTAACACGGCCCACATGGTTGCGGCGGGCTGCGGCCTCATTCACGACCATACCGTTGCTGCACACCAGCCGATAAATCAGCGGCTGGATGCTGACGGATCCAAGCCCGACCTCGCTGTTGCTGATGATAACCCCAGCCTGCACAATGTCGCCGGGGGATACCTCCGCCTGCAGGCGGGGGTTCACGGCCTTGATGTACATACGGCTTTCGGTGATTTGGCAGCTTTCAAAGCGGATATCAGGCAGCCCGCCGAGAATCGGCAACGTTACCCCGGCAATGTCGATATTGTCGATGCGACGATAGCGGTTGCTCAAATATGCGCGAGCAGAACCGTCCAAGGTGCGCAGCATTCTCTGCGAACTTTCCTGCTTGAACCATGTGTTGGCATTATAGGCCAGCAAGTCGGGGCGTTCCTCCCGCATACGGTCATAGTAGGCGGCGGGGATGCGTAAGTTCGTGCCGATCTGCCGATGGGCGATGCCGGTGATGGTCATGGGCTCGATCAGTTCGGTACCGCTGTCATCCGACAGATGCAGGAACATTTCTTTGCCGTAGGATTCCATCCGCAGGCGGTTGGGGGCAATGAGGTAGTCCTCTTTGGACTCGCTCTGCCGCTTCACTTCGGTCAGCATCTGCTGTAAAGATACACCGGATTTCATACGCGAAACCTCCTCACCATGAGAGAACCAGCTTGCCGGAAGTTTCCTCAGCGGCCAGCCCATCTCCTGCAAAGACCTGTTTCAGCTTTTCCCAGCATCCAACAGGTGGAAAACCGTGCAACTCCGGGAGCACCGATGTGCTGCCGTCCGAAAGCTGGATGTGGCCGTCCTCCTGCACGGTCATCGAGTGATGGCCGCGGGAACTGAGGTCAGCCACAATGCCCTCCAATGCTGCGCGACCCACGGTCTCGTACCAAATGCGCGGGTCGGGCAGCGGGGGAGTCTCGGCGGGGATGCGCGGCTTTTCGGGTGAGGCTGTTGTGGGGTTCGGGCGCAGCGGTACAGTGTTGATCAACTCGCACCGCAGATGCGCCTGCTTGTCCAGCACGACTTCGGCACTCTCAAAACCGTCCAACCCGTGAACGCGGATCAGGCAGCGTCCGCCTTCTTTGACGATGGCAAGCGGATCTTTGGTGGCCCATTCCCATGTGATGTTGCTGCCTGCTGTGCGAAGTGCAGCGGTGACGCGTTGGTTCACATGAAGCAGCAGAATGTCGCTGAGAGGTTCATCCTCGATGTCCGGCACCACAAACTTGGTGCGGCGGGGTGCCTTTGCTTTCTTCTCGGGGACTGCCGGTAGGCTGCCGCGCAGATGGTGCAGCACGTACAGCCCCCAGACAGAACAGGCAACAAGCAGAAGCGGAAACAGTAACGCACCGCGCACAAACGCGGCGATGGCTACAATGATGCCCACGAAGATGCTTGTGCTGTTCCGGATGGCATTGTCAGATTTCATTGTCGATTACCGTCCTTTCACAAAACAAAAAGGGCTGCATCAGGTGTCCGTTCTGAACACTTGATGCAGCCCAAGGTGCGGCCACTGTTCGGCGGCCATAAGGGATGCGGATTGATTCTTGGTTCACTCCTTTCTGCCAGTGGCAGGAAATATCTATATAAAAAGTGCCGGTAGGGGGAGACACCGCGCCCAATTCGGCGCAATGCCATCTACTACCGGCACCGATTACAAAAATAACAACGTATGCTTATATAGCATAAAAATCATTTACGAGGTTATTATAATACTATATCTTGTGGCTGTCAATATAGGACACTATTTTCCGAACAAATCACTATGAGTTCCTGTGCGTGTTAGAGTCAGTACCAGAACGTCATCTTCCAGACGGTAGACGAGCAACCAATCCGGGAGAATATGACACTCACGATGCCCAACCCAATTCCCGGTCAAAGCATGATCTTTGTTCTTATCGGGAAGAAGTTCACCCATTGCCAGCAGAGTAATTACATCTTCCAGCAAATCCATTTTGAAACTGCGCTTCATTGCGAGCTTGAAGTCTTTCTTGAACTGCGTCGTGAATTTGACAACGTATTTCGTTTCGCTCATGCTTTCAAGTCTGCAAATAACTCATCCGTATTGGTATATCCTTTTACAGAAGGGTCTTTTGCAATCCTTTCTGCCTCCAGCATGGCGGCAATCGTTTCCTTATTGGGCTGGTTCAGCGAAATTTCAAAAGGAATGCCACCGTCCCGGAGAGACTGGCGGACGAAGATATTGAACGCTGTGGACAGATTCATTCCAAGCTCTCCAAATAGGGCGTCAGCCTGCACTTTCAAATCTGAATCCATACGAATACTAATATTAGTAGTAGCCATAAGTCTCAACTCCTTTTACCTTTCTGATTACAGTATATGCTGTTTGCACGAGAAATGCAATACTTTGCACGAATAATTGACATAAATTTAATAGATGGAACTGATGGGATAGCAGTAATTGCCTCCATCTAAGTTAGAAAAAGCGGAGAATTCCTGCTTGTAACAGCAAAAATTCTCCGCTTTATTCAGACAATTACGCAGTAGGAAAGATTACTTCCTATTTCTTAAACGCCACTTCCACATTTTTGCCGCTGAATGCGACACCATACTTATAAATGCTCTTTACACCATGCGTCAGCATTTCGGTGTCATATTTTTTATCTTCAATCTGGTTGAGCGCGGTCTGTGACAGCTTCTGCAACTGTTCGGTATCGCAATGTTTCTCAGCTTTAAGCTCGATGATGATGCCGGGCATAGTAGGCGTTTTGGGAGCAAGCTGGATGTCATAGCGGCCATCACCGGATTCCCGGTTCGAGGTGGCGTAGGCGTTGCCAAGTAGTGCGCACAGACCGAGGACAAAGCCGTGATAGAAGTTCTCCCCGGCAGTATCAAAGCTGCTGACGCTCTGGGTCAGCAATGTTTGAATCTGCTGCTGCAACTTGCTTTCGTCGCCGGAATAGAGTGCTTCCTGAATGGCAACAACCGTAGTCTGCGGCATCATGACATTCAGATGACTCAAAATCTCCTTATTGTATACATAGGTGATTTCTCGGTTGGGAAGAGCGACATGGCAGAGGTAATCCCCGCTGATAGAAGTTTCCGCTTTTACGACCTTGAGATAGCCGGATACAAGCAGGAAACTGTAAATAGACGATGGATTATTTTGCAACTGGGGATAAATGACGCTGGTATCCACATAAGTTGCAACAGTTTTACCTTGCAAAAGATCTGTCAGCTGTGTATAGATATCTTTGTCAGCCTGCTCCAGAACTTCGGAAATGACATCATTGTTGCTGGTGGAGAGCCAGTAAGGGCGTGCCTCACATCCGGCGCTGAAATAGTTGATAACCGACCAAGGGTTATAAATTTCGGCATCGCCGAAGCGGTAACCATCGTACCAATCGCGCAGTTCGTTGAGATTATCGGAAGCGCCGTAATAGGCGGCCATCTTGGCAACTTCATCTGCGGTGAAGCCGAAATAGGTGTTGTACTTCTTGTCCAGCACAGAATTGACAACCAGATTATTCAGCCCGCTGAAGATACTTTCTTTTGCTACGCGCAGGATGCCGGTCAAGAAACCAAAGGCCAAGCTGCGATTATCTTTGAGACCGCCGGAGAAAAGCCCCCGCATGAAAGAAACGGCATCATCGTAAAATCCCATCAGGTGCCCCTGCTGAATGGGAGTGTCGTACTCATCTATGATAATGACGGCAGGGCAATTATAGTGCTTGTGCAGCATGGAAGAAAGCGTCTTGAGAGAAGAGATATAGTCGGTGCTGTCAGCAGTGCTGGAAACAATACGCTGATAAACGGCTTTCTCGAAGTCATTGCAAGCGGGGCTATCGGCAAGGTCGGCGTGGCGCAAATACTCTTCACCAATCAATCGGGTAAGGTGGGCGTATGTTTCTTCCCATGTATTCCGCTTGACGTCTTTGAACGTCAGGAAGATGACAGGATACTTTCCTTGGTAATCCCGATATTTCTGCCCGCAAGCCCAGATGGCTTTGTTGGTAAAGTATTTAGAGGTGTCTTCCTCGGTCTTTTCAAAGAAAACACGGAGCATATCCATGTTAAGCGTTTTGCCGAATCGTCTGGGGCGCGTAAACAGCGAGACCATGGGACGCTGCTCCAAAAAGTCTTTGATCATCAGCGTTTTATCGACATAATAGTATTCCGTCGATGCAAGGCGATAATCGGAAATGCCGACAGGGAGGGGAAGATGTGCAGGCATAGCAGATTTTTTGTAAGCCCCTGTACGCACACGAGCATCGGCCGGTTTCTCTGCATTGACAGGAATCTGCCAACTGCCATTTTCCTTGCTCGCACCGGGAATCTTGCCTGCCAAGCAGAGCGTAGTAACTCTTCTTGTGCTGATTCCCCACAAGGCAGAAGCCTTTTTTGCGGACATCATGACCATAAACTAACGCCTCCTCGCCTTTATTGAATTCATTATACCATTCTGCCGGAATAATGTCAAGTCGCATCGGAACAATATCACGCTTTGAATATAGTATATTCCGGCAAGGCTCTTTGTGAGCTCCAATGATGCCCAGTACTATCTGCCACTGCGGGAAAGATTAACTATAACCACTTACGAACATGAAAAAAATCTACGTTTTTGAAAACGACTGCTTGCAAATACTATACGTACCTATTATAATAGAAGCGGCAAGATGGTTTCAGAACTCAAATATTTTTCATTTTTTGAAAGCGGTACACTATGAAAATCATTCCGAGAGACAAATATTTACAGCGAATCATCGAATTGAACGGCACACCGGACATCAAAATCATCACCGGGATACGCCGATCCGGCAAGTCCAAATTGATGCAGGCCTATATTGAATACCTGAAAAGCCATGTCGATAACTGCAATATCATTTATATCGACTTTATGGATTTGGCCTTTGAGGAAATCAAGGAGTACCATGCACTGCACGCCTATGTGGAAGCACAGTATCAGGCAAATAAGACGAACTATCTTTTCGTGGACGAGGTGCAGATGTGTCCGCAATTTGAGTTGGCTATCAACAGCCTCTATGCCAAGGAAAAATACGATATCTACCTGACTGGATCCAATGCTTTTTTGCTGAGTGCGGATTTGGCTACGCTTTTTACAGGGCGCTATATTGAAATCCATGTTTTCCCGTTCAGCTTTTCGGAGTACTGCCGATATTACGAAGAAACAAAGGATATAGACCAACTGTTTGAGGATTACACCATAAAGGGCGGTCTGGCCGGGTCCTATGCGTACAAAACGGAGAAAGACCGAATCAATTACATCAAGGAAGTTTACGAAACAATCGTTACAAGAGACCTCGTGCAGAAATACGCGCTGCCAGACACCTTAGTGCTGCAGCGGATGAGTGAGTTCCTTATGGACAATGTCAGCAACCTTACTTCGCCCAACAAGGTCAGCCAGCTATTGACAGCCAGTAACACTCAAACTAATCATGTAACAGTTGGAAAGTATATCAGATATTTGTGCAATGCCTTTGTCTTTTACGACGTTAAGCGCTATGACATCCGGGGTAGAAAATATTTGGAAAGCTCGGAAAAGTTTTATCTGTGTGATACAGGTATCCGTTATGCCATTCTGGGAAGCCGAAATATGGATTACGGCAGGATGTATGAAAACATGGTCTGCATTGAACTTTTGCGCCGTGGGTATGATGTGTATGTCGGAAAGCTGTACCAGAAAGAAATCGACTTCGTTGTACAAAAGGGTGACGAAAAAGTCTATATTCAGGTAAGCGACAATATTACAGCGCCGGACACTTTCGAGCGCGAATGCCGTCCCCTTTTGCAAATCCGGGATGCATATCCCAAAATAATTCTGGCCAGAACCAGACACCCCAAGTACAGTTACGAGGGAATCGACATTTACGATGTTGCCGATTGGTTATTGCAGGAATGACCTCTATACCACACATAGTATGGCACAGCCGATAGACTCGTCGGCTGTGCCTTTTGTGTGCCTAAACGATGAACATATTACTGTATATCAATGCGAATAAGGCGTTAGTATGTATCAATCATAATCTGCTGCCGCAGGTAAAGGTTTGCCACTGCTGTGATGACCTCGCGGCTGCAATGGTACTCCCGAACAGCCTGGGCGAAGTTATCGCAGTTCAGATCGTTGTCATCGTACAGCTTGTCCAGCACATCGTAACCGTCTTTCAGGCGGTGGATGTCCATCTCAACGCACTTGATGATTTCCGCACAGGAGAGGGGAGTTTGCCGGGCAAGGCGAATGACCTTCTTCTCGCAGGAACTACGGGCATCAATGTGGAACAGGCGGCGGGTGATTTTCCAAGAGATGCCCTCCAAGAACGTCAGCTTGAGGAACGACAGTACACGCAGCGGCCATGCCGCGCCGACGGGGATGATGAAGCGGCAGGCAAGCAGATCGTACAGCGCATCATATTCCGTATCGCCGGTGCCGACCACAATGAGCCCACGAACCAGCAGGCGCTGTACGCAGTCCTGCCAGCTGCGGTGGATGGTGACGTTGGTATGGTTTGCCATCTTCTCGTAGTAGCTGCCGATTTCTTCTTCCCGCAGGATGCGCCAGTTGAGGATGGATCAGACCATAAACTCCTGCACATCGACCTCATATTCTTTCTCGCAGACGATAATAACCGGGCGGGTGCCTTCCGCGGTGCAGCAGCGGATATAACGACCATTGGCAGTATAGAGCATTTTCATAAGATTTCCTCCGATAATTTTAGTTTTTACGGTTGAGACGATGATAAATTACTTGTGGGATGTGGTGGCGTTCTCGCAGATGCGGATGATCTGCTCACAGCGGTAGTCGCCGCACTTGGCGATATGTACTTGATTTCCGGGCAGTCCCATCTGCATTTGCAGCCAGCGGTAACTCTGGTCGCGGTTCATGCCGAGTGAGGTCTGTACATTGTGCAGGGCATGGTGGGCAAGGATACGCTTGTGCCGCAGTTCGCCGTTGGCAAGGGTGCCAAGAGGCTGCTTCGTGCGGCGGTCTGCCGTGACGTAAGCATCACAGGCGGGCCAGCGGCGACAGACGTACAGGTACGTCCCTGCGGAAATGTCCGAAAGCCCATGAATCGCGCTTGCAGGGCGCAGCGTGGCAAGTGAGCCACAGTAAGGGCAGTGGATACGAGCTTGTTTCATAGAATTTCACCTCCGATTTTTTTGCAAAATAGGCCCAAAAAACCTATTTGCCTTTATTACTGTCATCTCGAACGCAAAAATTTAAAAAAATCGGGCATTTTTTCAAATTTTACAATTTGTTCATATTTCGTGGGACTAAATTTGTCTATTTTTTGAACACTTTAATGCTGCTTGTGCATCAATGGCTGTTTTGCTGTTTAGTGTGATAGGCGCATTAAACAGCATTGCCAGCAGATACTTCTTCGGATTGCGTATATTGCCGCTTCGTGCATGGAAAGAATCGAGAACGAATCGGATATGCTCACTGTTCAGCTGCATCATTCGTTCCCGCACAAGTTCTGCGGGGAAAATATTGCTGCCCAACCGCACGGTAGGACTTTGACTCTGGATTGTCTCGATGATCAGTTCGTAGATTTCTTGCAGCATGGGGGTGGCCTCCGGCATATTTCGGCAGAGCAGGTCCAACTCAATGTTCTCTTTCACCGTTTTCCGAACCGCATCGCTTTCGGATAAGATAAGGTCTGTATTTGGTTTCTCTTTATTTTGTATCTCTTTATTTAATTGCGTTGGATTTTCCTGCGTAGGAGAATCCAGCATAGGGTTTTCCAATGTAGGCTGCACCAAAGTGGGATTATCCAATGTTGGATTTTCCCATGTAGGCTTGGGAGGCTTCTCCTGCGGACGTTCATAGACGATGTAATCACAGCCACGCAGGCATCCGCGTTCATCGCGGACACGGGAGCGGACGATATACCCGTCCTGCTCCAGTTCCAGCACGGCGGTGCGGATGGCATCAATACTTTCACGATTGTTAGCCGCCAGCCCTTTGAGCGTGTAATCCCAATCCTCCGGTAGAGACAACATCTGAGAAAGCAGCCCCTTAGCCTTTAAGGTCAATTCCTTATTGCGCAGATGGTGGTTACTCATAACGGTATAGTCTTTGGTACGTTCCACACGAAAAACAGCCATTTTACAGTTCCCCTTATCACAAAAATGCGGGCAGCACAGGTGGCTGCCCGCGCAGGCAGAAATTACAAGTTCTGACGGATAATGCGGGTGATGATGCCCACGGCGATGCTGCGCTCCTCGTCCAGCTTCGTTACCACAAAGCTGACATCGTCCTTTTTGCCGGGCGTGCGGCGGTCGTAGCAGGAGTGAGCCACAGCGTTCACCCCGTTGGAAAGCCGCACATAGACGATGCCCTTATGTACATCGGTGACGCGGCCGGCGTATTTGCTCTGTACGCGGCAGCGTTTCAGTGCTTCACGGCTGGTGTTCTCGGTAACGCTCTTAATATCGGCATGGACGGACAATTCTTCCTGTGGGGTCTTGTTCACCTCGGTCATGCGGACAAGAATCTGGTCTCCTACAGCAAAGCGGTCATGGGCATCACCGATCCAATCCCATGCCAGGTCTCGCGCCATGATGGAGCACTCCACGCCGAAAATCTCGACGCGTATGGACTTGTCGGCAACGGCAATGACGCGGGCCTGCACCACGCGCCCCTCCCGGACGCGGTACTCGCCATTGGCATCGGGGCTGAAATAGAAAAGCTGACGCTTGCGCATCATGGCTTCACGGCGGCTGGCGACCACACTGCGGCTCTTGGAGTCAATGCCGAGGATGACAAAATCAATTTCCGCGCCCAGCATATTGCCCAGCAGCTTCATCTGGCGGACAGTCATACTGTCGGTGCTACTGGCAGCGCTGGGGGCAACCATCATTTCTTTGAGCGGGATGACGATACGAAAACCGTTGTAATCCACAACGGCAATCGTCTTGCCGCTGTCGGTCTGCTCGATGCCGCCCAGCGGCGCGGAAAGGATGCGCCGCGTGCGGTAGGCGTTGTGAATCTCGTGCCATGCGGCGGCTTCACGGGCATCCTCGGTTTCAATTTCGTCTCCGCTTTCAATGGTCAGTACCGGGGCATCGACTCTGTGTCTGCGGCTGGGTGGGGGAGTCTCGGCGGGCGTTTCATCTTTGGCAGGGGCAGGGATGGGGAGATCCTCCGAATCCACAGGTTCGGGAATGGGCAGGTCAGGGGTAAAAATATCATTGTTCATTTCCATGGGAAAGCTCCTTTTCGTTTTCGGGTTTTGTCATAATAGAGGTTTTATCAGCGGCGACCACTGTTTTAGCCTTGCGGCCGCGCCGCTTGGGCGGTGTTTTAGCAATTGGTGCTGTTGACGGCGTAATAGCTGATGGGGTTTCCGGCACAGCGGTTTGCCACTCCGGGATGTGCGCGGATGCTTTGCATTCCCGCAGATGTTTGTAAGCGGGATGCAGTGAGTAATCCATTTTGTGTACCTTTAGTACCTTATGACCTCGCAGGATAACCAGCGCCTCATCCACGGGTAGGCGCAGCACTTCGTCCGGAGTCAATAATGGCCGTTTGCCGATACCATTGCTTTCACGATATTGTGGAGTATAATCGGAAACCCGCAATGTATTTAGCGCTTTAGACGTGCTGGACACCATCACACTGGCAATGCCGGTGCGCTGGGAGACGTACTCGGCGGTCAACTGGTCTGTGCAGCCGAGAAAAAGCTGTACATCGCAGTTGCCGAGAATTTCCTGCCACTGGTTCTGCGGATAGCGGTTTTGTAGTCCAGCAAGATTCTGGAATACACAGGACATAGAGATATTGCGGGAGCGGATGACGCTGATGCGCCGCGACAACTCGGAAATCGTACCGCAGGCTGTCAACTCTTCACCAAGTATATGGACCGGCACAGGCAGCCGCCCACCGGGGCAGGTTGCATCGGCATAGCGGACGAGTTTGATAAAGGCGAAAGACAGAAACAGCGATGCGAGAAAGTCAAAGGTGCTGTCTTGGTCGCTGGTGATGAGATAGTACGCACAAGGCTGCTGCCCCGGCAGTTCAAGGCTAATTTCATCGTAAGCTGTAATTTTCTTAATCAGTTCAGACTGAAACACTTGCAACCGGCTGCCCAGCCCGCTGATGACACCGCTGCGCACAGAGTCCGATGCCCGTTGATACAGACTGTACGGTGCTTTGGCAGGATGTGTCAGTGGCAGAACGTCAAACAGGCTGTCCAACTGACTTTCGCTGCATTGGGTGATGAGGTTGTACACCTCGCCAATATTCCGCTGCTCCGGCGGGTATGTGAGATCAACATACAGAACCAGTGCTTTCAGCAGGTTCATCTCGCCGGAATCCCAGAAACGGTCGCTCTTGCCGGTGCCGTTGGTGTTTTTGATGATAACGTCTACGAAAAGCTGCGCCATCAACTCCTGTCCCTCGATTTCTTTCAAGCAGTTCCAAGAGTCTGAATTTTCGGGGCTAACGAGGTTGAACACGCGCACGGTATAACCCAAATCCCGCATATATTCGCTGGATTTTTCGTAGAGCTCGGATTTTGGATCACAGATAACCAGCGACTCTCCACGGGCGGCGCTTTGCAGAATACGGTTCATGCAGAATGAGCGGGTTTTCATCGAGCCGCTGGCACCGTAGACGGCAAGGTTGCCGTTTTCTCCGGGATGCAGAGATATTTGCCATTCAGCATCCCCAACACAGTGCCTGTATGCAGGGATAGGTCGGAAACCATATCCAGCACAGCGGGGATCTCTTGCGGCTGCATCCAGCCAGAGGTGCCGTAAGTGCCTTTCGCGGAGAAATCGAAATTGCGCGCGGAATCCGTTAAGGAATCCTGGCTGAATAGCTTTCGGTATAAGACAAGCGTTGCAACTACCGCTGCACAGCCCGCCATGCAGTACAGGTTGTAGGGAAACCACAAAATACCTTTGAGACAGACCAATAGTGATAAAGAGGGGAACGCCGGAGAAGTACCACCCGGCATACCGCCGTTTTTCTGCCAGACGGCATAGTTGCCGATGAACTGCGTCAAGTAGCCGCAGGTATAGAGTAGTAGGGCGACGGCTAAAATGGTTTGCAATCTTTTAGAGGGGCGTTTCATGGTGAGTTCAGAAACCTCCTCTCAAAGTCAGAGAAGTCGATTGTTTGCAATTTAATTCTGCTGCCGCAGAACGGTCGTAGAGCATCTTCCTGAAAATCAAAGCAAACTATGATGCCGCTGCGCTTGTGCAGCTCCAAGGCTGCATAGAAACGATAGAGTTTGGGCAAGTCCGGCTGATACGCGAAAAGGATCAACGTTCCGTCTTCGGTTACGGCATCATTTTCAATGGCAGAATCTTTTGGGGATGGGCAGAAAGACTGCAAAAGAAGCGCATGAAACTGCTTAGTCGCATCCGGGTTACAGAGCATCCAGAGAAGTGCTTCGCCGTAGTAGTCATTGGTAATAAAATAGAAATGCTCGTAGCCCTCACCGAACAAGAAATATTCTTTCTCGGAGCTTTTGGTATTCTCCAGCAGGATGTATAGCGTCTGCCAGTGGTCAGCCAATAAAATGCCATCTACTTTTCGAGTCGCCACTGTGCGAATCTGACAAACTCTTTGCAGCATGACCTTGGCCCGGCGTTCAATTTGGGGGTCAAAGGTCGGAATGGAATCCATCGCGTTGAACACTGCAAAGGCTTGTTTCGGAGTGAACAACGCGCCGGTCATCCGAGAACCGTAGATTTTCAGCATTTCGGAGCGAAGTTCTTTCATTTCACGGGAATCGTAAAAGTAGACATCCTCAATAGGAATAGCACCCGCTGTGTCGGGGGAGAAAAGCGGCGGCTTTTCATCACGAAAAATTGTGATACCTGCATTTTTCATCGTGATGTATGTCCGTGCGATACGGTGCAGCCGCAGGCGGCGAGATGGCTCCGATTTAATAGCGTTTGTATCCCCACAGCCGGACAGATAAAAGAGAAACCGTTCCGGCTCCTGATCTTGCAACAGACGCTTGCCGCGGATGCCGAGCCGGTAACCGCGAAGGTGATTGCGGGAAAAGATGCGAAGTAGGCGGTTGTGTGTCAGACCGGTAACGATCTTCTTACGGTAGCTTTCACTGCCAATAAGGCGTGCGGCACTGTCGCAGGGGAACTCCCCGCACAGGGCCGTGAGTGACAGCAATTCATAACTTGCGCTGTCATGGGATGGCAACACAGGTTTTGGCAAGGAAATAAAAATCCCTTCTTTCTTTTACCATACGCGCCTCTACTCTGGTGCAGTTTCGCCAATCGGCATCGCTGGAAAAGCCCATAACACTGCGGAAATTCAGAATAGATGCAGCCGTAGACGATTTTTATGATTTTTCTAAAAATTGTGGAGGGTCACTTGTGGCCTTGCATTTGGGTACTTAACCACATCGGAAAACTTTTCTTGGGCATGACAGAAATCATTGTGCAAGACGCATACGAGAACCGTGTGGTATGGTAAAGATCACACAGCACCCCAGTGTCGTCTTTCATGCAGTACAGGGCAATGACATCTAAGATGGATTTGAATTCCAGATTGTCATAATCCCGTACTGCGGTAATGGGCAGGCAGCGGTCATAGATGTGTTCAATGCAAATAACGCAATCCGAAAAATGTGGCAGCGCGTGCTGACGGCGATATTCCTCGAAAGCAGCCTGCAAAGGAACGACTAAAAACTTAAATCCCTCGGTTGCTTTCTTCTTGGGAAGCAATGCAGGAACCCTAACGAATACATAGTCATCTGTTGCGGATACTTTTATACCCTGTACAGCAGCGGCCTGTTGGTAATATCCATCCGGCATGCCGCCTGTTGTAGTGAACAGAAATCCCCGAAGACTTGCGGTATTTCGCTCACTTAACAAAGCTGCGCTCTTGGCGGTCTCTACAAATTGCGCCGGATTCGGGGAAGGAAGCAAATGCTCCAGCGTGTACAGTTTCTTATGTACGCCGATCAATCCCTGCTGGGCCATGCGAATACGGTTTAAGAGTATATCTGAATTCAAACGTCTGCCTCCTTGCGATAATAGCTGACGGTTCCGTCCGCTGCAACGGTACAAAATCCGGCAGCATGTGGAATATCCAGCGCATCAATTTGTTCTGCATCGTCCACCACTACAAGGCGCTTCCCAGCATCTTTTTTTGGTAGACGCAGCAACTGACATAACATGGTTTCTTTGCCGCGCGGAATGGGAACGATCTCATACAACTGTCCATTGGCAAAGCAGAGAACTTCCACAGGAAATTCTCCCGCAGTATGGTATTCTACCTGCTCAATGAAATCGAGCAGCACCCATATACAGCGGGAGAGTGTGTCATCTGCTCCGTTCTGAATCTCTTGGTTTATGTAATACCGGCCATTGTCCGCGCGGTAGGCGCGGCCTTCTTTCAGCATGTGGGAGAGAAGAATCTTTGCCATTGATTCCTTTTCGGGAAAGAAACGACAGAGCTGTTCCTCGGTCAAGCCTGGATACTGTGCAATATTTTGCAGCATTTCGGTAGCTTCTCGCTGATAGATTGCTACACGATTTTTCAATAAAATCACCGTCCTTGAATGATAGAATTTCCTTTAGGGATGTCTTTAAGGCGGCCGTATAGTTTTCATTTGATTTTCCTCCGCTTGAAAATAGCAAATAAAAAGAGCCGCACCTGAAAAAATCAGGTACGACTCTATACGAAGTGTCCAGCACTTGTGGTTGTGGTTCGGACATACTTTTTGCATATTAAGTTTACCATATGTGATTTGCGTAGTAAATACGTTTCGTGTGTTAATATCGTGCAAATATAGCGCAGGAACATATGTAAATTATAATTGGCTGTTCTGGCTTAAGATGGTTGCAACATAAAGGAAGCGTTCACTTTCCTTGACCATCAAAAAATTGACAGTACCACCGAATAATGCAGCGTGCTGGATAGTACGGGAAACACCAGATAACCATATTCCCACCTATATAAAACGGCCACTTTCGGTAAGGTGCCTTTAACGCCGCCTACTTGTTGACCATGTTTTATCGTGATATAGGTTGAATCATCCTTGTGACTAAAATTCCCAATTCGTTTTTGTGCAAGTTGGAGATTTTTCTTTATATGCAAGCATCCATTGACTTGCAACGCAAAATGCGTTACAATGTTTTCGAGGTGATAACCATGGAGAAAACAATGACACTCAATCTTCGTGTCAACCCTACTGTCAAGCAGCAAGCCGAAGATGTACTAAAGCAGCTCGGTATCCCGATGGCAACGGCTATTGATATGTACTTGCGCCAGATTACCATGACAGGAGGTATTCCTTTTCCGCTGTCCCTGCCTAAAGCTCCTGCGGCTTTGAATGCTGACACTATGACTGATGACCAACTTCATGCAGCCTTGCAGGTAGGCATCAATGAGATTCAGAACGATGATACCGTAGATGCTGTAAGTGCATTCGCACAGTTTAGGGAACAGCACAGATGAAGCAGTATGATGTGAAAATTTCCCATGTAGCCCTCAGGGATATGGAGCAGATTTACAGCTACATTGCTGACTGTCTAATGGAACCTGACACGGCCATGGGGCAGTACAACCGCATTGCGGAAGCCATCCAGTCACTGAACATTCTCCCAGAACGTTGCGCTTTGGTAGAAAGCGAGCCAGAGCGTACCCAAGGATTGCGGCAAATGTTGGTGGACAACTACTCGGTGTTCTACATCGTGGGTGAGGATACCGTGTCGGTCGCTCGTGTGCTGTACAGTGCATCCGACCTTGTACGCCGCCTGCGGAGAATGAAGTAAAGAGGGGCTCATGACCGACTGTAATCTCTAGATAGCTATTCATCGAATAACTAGCGCGAAAAATCTAGCGAAGTCAGCTTCGTGAATGTACGACCTATTCCGAGAAAAACAACATTACGGTAGATAAGTACTACATTGACCGTGCTATCTCGCTGAGATGGGTCGCGGACGAGAAGCTATTTGATATCATTCTTATCTGAAAGATTGATTGTTTTGCCAGAAATCGCGATGACTGTGTCCGATATAAGGCTTCCCTAAAGAAAAATAGCATCCGCGAGGGAAAATGGTTCGAATTTTGATTGCGTATCTACAGATAGGATTCGCAACTTACTCACTGTTTTTATGTAATATAACATAAAATAGCTACCATGTCTTATTGTGTGAAGGAGTCATCTTACTGATGGAAGTAAAAAATTTAATTGAGTATATGGAAATAGTGTGTGGGAAGATAATGTCGTATCCATTGGAATCGAACCACACTGATAATAAATACTTATCACAGATGAATTCTATCGGAAAAGAATTCATTTTGCGGACTTCCTCTCAAAGCGGCATTAAAACAGACAAGAAAATCTCAGAAGAATTGTGTGAATATATAGATCAGTACTATAATTTTATTTACTCTTATTACATTAGAAGCAAACGACCAGAATCTTCAGCAGAAAAGGACACCCATTCTGTTAAGTTCTTTTTCCGTGGGGTAAATGACGTGATATATCCACTTGCGCCAGGAATATATCGCAAAAATGAAAAACATGATGAATACTTCTATTTCAATGAAATTGGCGTTCGTTGCCCAGAAGCTTTTCGTTCACTTACAAATCTGGAAAAATTGGCCTACATGCAGCATTATGGCTGTCCAACGCGCTTGTTGGATATCACCGCGAATCCCCTAGTTGCACTGTATTTCGCATGTGACGGAGAACAGGCTGCCCATCAAGATGGAGTCGTTTATATTTTTGGAATTGATTCCGAAAAGATAAGATATGCCTCCAGTGACAGAATCCAAATGCTATCAAAGTTTGCCGAGTTCAAAAGATGTGATCAGGAACAGCTACGGTATCTTTCGTATCGTAATCTACAATCGCGCAAATTTCCGCAGGATTCACATAGAAAATATCAAGACGTTGTTGTTGAGCAATATTACCACACTGTAAAACGTAGCAATGGTGCATTCGAAAGAGAACTTAACCCAATAGATTTATTAGCTCCACAGTTTGTTCAACCCGAAAAAAATAATCCACGAATTTTAAAACAGGATGGAGCCTTTATTATATCTGGACTTGATAAAAATGCCGATGAAAGTAATATGAAAATTAGGAAGTATTTAGTAAATGAAATCCATGTTCCAGCTCTGTGCAAAGCCCTGATAAAAGACCAGCTTACTAATGTAGGCATCTCGCAAGCCACTTTATTTCCCGAGGTAGACAAAGTAGCCGACTATTTAAAACATATCATATAAAAAATATAATATATAGTGCTATTTTTCCTCAAAAACCATATACGATTTCGTGCTGCGCAATGCTAAAAATCAGCATTGTGTAGCACTTTTTTGTATAGAAAACAGAGAAGGCTACGCCGTTTCGCAAGGTTTAACGCAAATTTCCCTCATTTCAGAAGTATTGCATTAAGTCCTACAAATGCGGCGGGGTGCAACATTTTTACAGTAAAAAGGCATTGCTAAGTTACCCTTGGCAATGCCATCTGTCAGTATTCAGTTATTGGTGGATAGGTTCCTGTTGCAAATTTGCAATTCTGTACATCTTCAGCAGTGTCGGGCGTAGAATAACATCCTTTGCCGGAATCTTTTGCAGGTTCAGTTTTGCAAGCAGCTGTTTTCCCATCAAAAACTCTGCCACCTCAAACGGCGACTCGTCGTTCAGTCTCGCTCTTGGATAGCTGTTAATATGGCTCATCATCAGGTCAATAGCGTCCTGTGTCAGCCAATCAAACGAGGTTTTCTTGGGCAGGACTTGGCGGATGAACTCGTGGTTCTTTTCCACGCCGCCTTTCTGCCAAGAACAATAGGGGTCGCAGTAAAATACTTGCGTGCGCAGCTTTCCGTTTGCATCGTGTTCAATGCCGTAAGTACTGCGGAACTCCGAGCCTCGGTCAGTGAGGATCACGCCGCACAGCCTGCGGAAGGCTGCCGTACCCATTGCGGCACATAGCCCGTCCAGCGCCTTAATCACACAGTCCTGCGTATTGCGTTCAATCAGAATAGCAACCATAAGATTACAGCTGCGGAAGATCAATGTCAGCAAAGCTTTCCCGCCCGGACGGCCAACTACCGTGTCCATCTCGCAGACAGGCATATCGGGATTTTTCTCCATATAGGCTTTGAAATCCTCGTAGGTACGGTCCTTGGCAAACTCGGCATCGCTTGCGGTGCGGGTCTTGTGCTTGTAGCGTGCCTTAAAGCGCACCCTGCGTGGCATATCCAGATTACGAGCGGTCAGTAAGCATTTGTCCACATAGTTGTACAGTGTCCGTTCACAGCAGGGAAGTTTGTCCTTGCTTGTGGTAAACACGACATGGACGGATTGGTTGTTCAGCAGCTGCGGAGAAACGAGGTCATCCAGATATTGCAGTTCCTCCGGCTGCATGGATACGCCTTTGCGGGACTCGCTCAGTAAGTCGTCCGCCGCAACAATCAGGGAAGAGGGTTTTCTCCAGACGCATTACTTCGCTAAATTAAGATTTAGCGAAACGTAGAAGGGAGGTCTCATCAGGACGTAGGGGCGGGACTCTGTTCTGTTCCCGTCCTCGCAGCTTTGCCGTTACCTGTGATGTTTTTTGCTTCCGCTCATTTTCTATTTTGCAATTCGGCTAAGTCTTTTTGTATGCTTCGGATCGGATACCCATTAGATATTTTTCAGTGATTTCCTTACTAGTTATCCAATCACAGCTTACTCTCTGTAGCGAGTCTGCAGTCCAGCCATTTCCAGATCTCCGTGTCAGACGATGAAGTACTAGCCATCCTTAGTAGCCTCGACACGAGAAAACTCTCAACGCGGTTTATCTTCCAGAATCAAGACCTCAATACCCCTACTGCACGAATACTCTTGAATATCATCCTCATAGCGGTTGTTTCTGCTTTTTTAAAGCACACTTATAGCCTTGATAGACTTATTCAGCAAGTCGGTAATGCCTTCTTTAATTTAGGGCAACACCGCACAATTCCCGCCTTACGACTTAAGCACCGCTCCGGCGGCTGCGGCAC
>ENA-OVFU01000161-OVFU01000161.1-human-gut-metagenome-genome-assembly--contig:-NODE-161-length-58123-cov-4.270218_pt1 | contig 58123 bp, 38 predicted proteins | sample MGYA00237764_ERZ505407 | MGnify/ENA primary metagenome ERZ505407 (study PRJEB26158, sample SAMN06016366) | human gut metagenome | biome: human gut; feature: ankylosing spondylitis patient; material...
CACGTGACGATGTGTACCCCTTCCCCTCGCCCCGGGGCTGGTTTGATAAATCCTATGTTATGGGAGAACCGGGCAAACGACCCGACTTCCTTGCGACAGGAGTTCGATGGCCTGAAGGGACGTGCTTGGCTTATGAAATGGCTTCCCGCTAGGGCGTACGACAATGCGGTATATGTGGTATTCTCCAATCCGATCGGGCGTGATTATAATGAGATCAAGAACGGTTGCTCGATGATTCTGGATCCTTTCGGCGATATCGTGGCGGAATGCCGTAAGCTGGGGGATGATTTCGTGATCGCTACGGCTATCCCTGAGAAATTGAGACAGGCTGGAGGATATCGTTACCGAAATGCCCGTCGTCCGGAACTTTATGCGGATATTATAGGCCAACCGCATGAGTCCAATCAAAAGGTAGCATGGTTAACAGAAACAACAAGTAGCAAATAAATAGTATGCAACAAACAACAATCTCTAAGTCACCTCGTGTAGAGGTGGTGGATGCGCTACGTGGTTTCGCTGTCTTGGCAATCTTATTAGTGCATAATGTGGAACATTTTATCTATCCGGTCTATCCAGACCCGGCTACGCTGCCGGGATGGTTGAACGTATTGAATGAAGGCGTGTTTACGGTGGTATTCGCTTTGTTTGCCGGGAAATCGTATTCTATTTTTGCCTTGTTATTTGGTTTTACCTTTTATATACAGTATTCGAACCTGCAGGTGAAGGGAAAAGACTTCGGTTACCGCTTCCTTTGAAGATTACTGCTGTTGACGATCTTCGCTACGTTGAACGCCGCTTTTTATCCGGCAGGCGATGTTTTGCTGCTGTATGCGATCGTGGGCGTTGTTTTGTTTATCGTGCGTAAATGGAGCGATAAGGCTGTCTTGATAACGGCTATTATCTTTTTATTGCAGCCGGTGGAGTGGTATCATTATATCGCTAGCCTGTTTAATCCGGATTACCAATTACCCAATTTAGGAGTAGGGGAGATGTACTCAGAGATGGCGGAGCATACCAAGCGGGGGGATTTATGGAATTTCATCTGGCAGAACGTGACGTTAGGACAAAAGGCTAGTTTGCTCTGGGCTGTTGGTGCCGGCCGGTATGTACAGACCTGCGGGTTATTTATGCTGGGAATGTTGATCGGGCGCAAAAAGTTATTTATCCCCTCGGAGGAGAATTCCCGTTTTTGGATAAAGACCTTGATCATTACTGCGATCGCTTTCGGTCCTTTATACCAACTGAAAGTATTGTTGATGGATACGGCGGACAGCGCTACCGTGCGCCAGACGGCAGGTGTTGTGTTTGATATGTGGCAGAAATTCGCTTTTACGTTCGTATTGGTGGCTTCCTTTGTGTTACTGTATCAGCGCGAGGCCTTTAAGCGTTTTACCTCTATCTTACGCTCTTATGGAAAGATGAGCTTGACGAATTATGTGACACAATCTTTTGCTGGTGCGTTGATCTATTTCCCGATCGGCTTGAATCTGGCTCCTTACTGCGGTTATACGGTCAGCATGTTCATCGGTATCGCCTTTTTCTTCTTGCAAGTACGCTTCTGTAAATGGTGGGCTGAAAGACATAAACACGGACCGTTGGAAGGTCTTTGGCATAAGTGGACATGGGTAGGTTCTAAATAAGGATCTGATTATCTGGTGAAATGAGATGGGGTATGTCCCGTCTCATTTCATTACAGACAGTTCTCACTCCATAAAAGGTTTGGCATATTTAATCATTCCATGCACGTTCTTGAGTCCTTCCGGTGCCAACTCGACAACCATGCAATATTCGCTGGGGACATCGAATGGGAACTCAATGCCGAAATCAATCGCCCTTTTATATCCGAATCTCGGATAATAATCCTTATGTCCTAATAAGACGGCCGATTTATAGCCTAGCTCTCCCGCTCGCTTATGCGCTTCACGGATCAAAGCGCTACCAACGCCAATCCTTTGGTACTTCGGTACCACCGAAACCGGTGCTAGCCCAAGAGAGATCACGCTTTGGTCTTCTGATACGATTTCCACCTTACTCATCATGAGATGCCCTATGATTTCGCCGTTTAATTCAGCGACTAAGGAGAGCTCCGGAATATAAGCGTCCGTTTTTCGTAAACGTTCTACAAGGTACGGTTCGCTTTGATCACTGTCCTCCACGTTACGGAAAGCAAGTTCCACGACTTCCCTTACTGCTTGGAAATCGTTCTCTTGCTCTGGTCTAATCTTGATTTCTTTATTCATATGTTGCGTATTTCCGGTTATCGCTCAGACCCGTATCGTGAGTCCGTTTTTATCTTCTGCGTCGAACACTGCGTACCGGAGCGGATTTTTCTGCTTTCGGAGCCTTGACAGTGGGAGCTTTCTTTTCGGAGGCAGGCTCTTTGGTTGTAGTACCTTTTCCTCTTGCGGCGCTCTTTCTGGCCTTCTTTGCGGCTTTGCTGTCTACCGCTACTTGAGTCGTATCCGGTTGATACCAGAGTGATTTCTCAAAGCCGGTTAATTGACCTTCGATACGAGCTTGCTCGTTCTTTAAGGAATCCGGTGTCGGGCAATACGCCTGCAATGGCAGATTCATCAAGTTTTGGGTCTTGATGATATCCCCCTCGAACATCCGGCGACGGAAATAGTCATCCATCGTAAAAGTCATGGCGTTATTCATATTAGACGTCATGATGTATGAATTGCTGATATACGGACGTATATTCTCGTAAGGAAGCCAGAACATAGGCATGGTTGTCTCTCCCATATCACCTGTAGAGGTAAGGATCGGGCAAATCGCCAATATCTTGACATCAAAAGCGGAATTATTCTGGTCGAAATACCATGCTTCTTTTACATAGTAAGACCGTACGTCGGCTGCAGGTATATCGCTTTCATTGATTACGAAAGTCGGTTCCTCACCCGCTCTCCCCGGTATCTCCTCATAAAGGATGTAGAAGCGATCCAGCAAATCCTTGAAGTTGATCAAATGGGCTTCGTCAAACTCCTCGTATCCGTCCAGATACTCATAGGCCTTGATCTTGTTCTCACCTAAAAGCTGGAAGATTACGGAGAAAAGATTCATCTGTCCGTTCATCGGGCGGGTCGGGTAATAAAGCGGAGCGTTCTGCTCTTTCATCAAGTCCACCTGCCGGTAGATAATACGCATCCAGCGAGCGTTCCCGATCTCTTGCGTCAAACGCTCGTTCATATCTTGGGCCCGTACGGTCAGTTCGGGTAAACCGGTATCTTTCTTATCGTTTCTTTCCCCACGGCTGGCTTGAGGCGAACGGCGACGCGTTTGTTGTTGCTGCGTAGCATCGTTCTCTGCTTCTTCTTGCGCGTGAAGAGGCATCGCTGTTAAAAAAGTGGCGGCCAAAGCGGCTATGTAATACAGATGTTTCATACTGCGAATCTTAATTTACGATTACTTCGATAGTCGGTATGGTACGTTCGATACCGTCCGGACCTTTCGCGACTACACGGGTGATATAAAAACGTTTACCCTTACTTAAATTGCGGATATAGTTTTTCTGACGTTGCGAGAAGTTGGTTCCTTCGGCCACTTCCGGGATAGCGTTACCCATGGAGTCGAAGAAAGTCAGCTCAAAACGTAATACCGTATATTTTACATTTAGCAAATCATCGTCGATAGCGGCCAGAATACCGTCAGCCTCTACCAAGCTACGTTTGGCGATCATACCTCCCTTGAACTTACGGACGTTACCGTTTTGATCCTTATACTCGATATAAGGTAGGGGATCGGGGAGGGCACGCACGCGGAAGGTAGTCTTTGCCATCTCTATGTTCCGGCCATCCGCCATACGAGCGTTTACCGTGATCACGGCTTCCGTTCCTACTTTAGACGGGCGGGCTTCCCAACCATCCTTGCTGCGGGTTAATGTGCCGTTCGTCATGGTAGCTGTCACATTACCGCTCGGTACACCCGGGACGGCGATACGCATCGGGTTGGCGATACCGGCATATAATACGTTCATCAATGTCGGGGCCACGGTAGCTGTCGGCTCGGTCACGAAATACTCGCTCTCGAAATCCCGGCGCATGATGCTGCCGTCGCTATTCGGCATCTCGATATAACCTTTGATCGGGAATGTCCCGGCAGCTCCGGTATTCACCGTGAAGACTCCTTTATTCTCGTAAGGTAATTCTTTTCCGTTTTCATAGATCGTAGGACGTTTCGTAGAGTCTACCGCCGATAATACGATATTCGCCTTGTACTGGCTTCCTCGCATTACGATCTGGCTTTCCGGGATTACCTGCGCCGTGATCTGGTTCACACGGTAATCGCCAACGTCTACGCTATTCAATAAGTTCGATAAGACCTCACCTTCGGCGTAGCGAACGTCACTTTGCATTTTTGTTAACAGGGTAACAGCCGCCGCTACCGGCATATTCTCGAACAAGGCCTCTTCCCAAGTACGGGTATTGATCCCCGCTTTATGAGGGGGAGTCGTGCTTAGGTTCGCCTCCAATACGGCAGTCTTCGCCGAATCTTCGATAAAGCCGCCCATCCAGATACGATACTTATCAATTTCCGCTCTCAGCTTTTTACCTTCTCCGCTTACAGGAGAGAGCATTACACGGGAAGCGGCTTCCAAATCATCCTTATGCTCGATGCTGTTTACGTTGGCATTCTCGCCATCAGCTACCTTAGCGATACGGATCTTTAAATCTTGTATATACGTATAGAGGCTATCTGAGGCTCTTTTCACCTCACGGGCCTTCAATGCCCACTCACCCACTTTCTGGGGATTCTCTTGGTAATAAGCTTCCATCTCGTCCGCTACGATCTTGTTTCGGCGAGAGGAGTTATCGATAGAGGTTCGCAAGCTACCTTCCACCAACTCAAAACCATCCAGCACCTCCGACGACACATTCAGTGCCATCATGGCGATGAACACCAGATACATCAGGTTGATCATCCGCTGACGGGGAGAATTGGGATTATTTGATATTCCTGCCATATTTCTTTACTTCATTGGGTTGTTTGTATACGGAGCCTGTTGTGGCTGTTGGTAACCATAGGGTTGCTGATATTGCTGTTGGTAACCGGGCTGTTGTGGCTGCTGATACATCGGTTGTTGAGGTTGTTGTTGCGGCTGCGCCGGTTGTTGGTAGCCCATATTCACGGTCATCGCTTGCAATAAACGACTGTATACTTGGTTCAATTCGGCCAGTTGGCGAGTCATCTTTTCCGTCTCGTTACGGAATACGGAACTATCTACTACCGATCCGTCATACATCTCACGGATACGATTCAAGCCACTATTGATGTGTTCGATAGATTCGATCTGCGAACTGATACTCTTCAACTGGATCTCATAGATGGTATTCAATCCGGATACGTTACGGTTCAATTGTTCCATCTGGTGTACGTAACCACGGGAGTTTTGGTTGATGCCATCGGAATTATCCGTGATACTCTTATAAGAGTTCAACAGTGTATCGGATACGTTCGTAAGCGAATTAGTCACTTGGCTGAAACGCTCCATGTTCTCAGACATGCCAGATAATTGCTCCAGATATTTTTGGGTAGCTTCCGTCAATTCCGCCATCTTGGAAATTTGCTCGGCCGCTCCGCTTAATTTCTTGATGCTCTCGGATAAGTTCTTGGTATCTTCTTCCGTCACGTCCAGATTACCTGCGATATTCAAGGAACCACCTCTTTGCGCGTTCGCCTTAGACGCTGCCGAACCGATATTTATTCCCCCGGCTATCTCATCGTCTTCTACATTATCCGTAGAATTGATCATGGTTGAGATCGGCGTACCGGTGAAATCCGGACGATCCATCGGGTTCTTTGATTTCAATACGGGGAAAACATCTTCCCAATGATACTCCTTGTTCGGATGCTCGAACGCCGAGATAAAGAATACGATAGACTCGGTGATCATCGCCACGAACAGGATTTGGTTAGCGTATGGTATATGTAATAACTTAAATAACGCACCGAGGATTACGATGGACGCACCCCAACTATACAGGAAGTTCAATACTCGTTTTCCTCTTTCGCTGGAGAGGAACATCTCCAGTCTGTTTTTATATCTTCTATATTTTCCCATCGTCGTATTATTGTCTTAAATGATTCAAAACTTTAAATTTATAATTCCCGCTTATTTCTTTCCCTTGGAGCGAGAGAATCCTATTTGGGTACGTGCGCAACGGAAACCGATGTAAGAACGGCTCTCGTTCTGGAACTCGAAAGTACGCATGTCCGAACGGATAAATTGTGAGACATCTTTCCAAGAACCTCCTCGCACTACTTTCTTTTTCATGGCGTAGGGATCGTTCTTGGCGGCGTTGTAACGCAGATCCGGGTTCATGTCGCTCATTTGGCTCGGGCCAGACTCGGAGTAAGACGTTGAGGTCCATTCCGCCACGTTTCCTGCCATATCGTATAACCCGAACTCATTCGGGGCGAAAGAGCCTACACGAGACGTAATCAAATGGCCATCCTCCGTATAATTACCTTTACCCGGCTTGAAGTTACCCAAGAAACAACCTTTGCTGTCTTGAAGCTCGTCGGTAGACCAAGGGAACTTATTCTCGTTCTTACCTGTACGGGCGGCATATTCCCATTCTCCTTCGGACGGAAGACGGAATGGCTCTACCAATTGTCCCGGTGGCAAGCTCAAGGATTCTTTGTATAAATTCGTACGCCATACGCAGAAGGCAGTCGCTTGTTCCCAAGAAACACCGACTACAGGATAATCATCGTAACCCGGATGAGAGAAATACATACGGGTATATGGCTCGTTGTACGCATTCTTGAAATCGTTCACCCAGCAATTCTCGTCCGGGTAGATATTGACGATACGGGTATTCAAGAAATCCCATTCGCTGCTTAACGGGCGGGTGATCGTCTCGTTGATTACACGTCCTTCATCATCGATGTAAGCGGTGTCCTTGGAGATCATGACTACCTCGTTCGGATCTACCTGAATATCCGTATTACGAACCCGGTCCGCCGGGTTCAACTGATTCTTGCGAAGGGCGGCGGCGGTATAGTCGTACCACTCGTATTTATAGATCATTTGTTTAGGGTCCAAACCTTTCTCTCCGGTAACGGGATTCGTGTAATAGACACTTTCTATCGCACGTTGCTCATCCTCGTTCGCCCGTCTCCAAGGAATCGGACGGTTCCAGTCCAAATGCGGAGTGACAGGCTCCCCGTAACGGTCTTCCGTGATCTTGAACAGATCGTTGCCTCCATAAGCTGGGTCCGCCAAGCGTTCACGGATAATAGAGTCTCTCACATAATAAACGAACTGGCGATATTTGGCGTTCGTTACCTCTGTCTGATCCATCCAGAACGCGTCGAAAGAGACCCCTTTCGTCTCCGGCATGATTCCCCACAAGGAATCCTTGTCGGCGGGACCCATCTCGAACGAACCTCTTTTAACCAAGACCATTCCATACGGCGCTGGTTCATTGAACGCTACCGATCTGACACCTGTCACCTCACCGCCGGCACTCCGGAGAGATTTACCGCAGGAGGTAAGCAAGGCTACCGTTACAAGTACTAATAATACTTTTTTCATATACTATAATATACGTACACTTTTATGTCTATTTTTCCCTGTCTTCGTCTTGTTCAGCTTTAAGGCATACTTGACACATAGCTCGTGGCTACCGCTACTTGCCCGGCCTAGGGCCGTGGTCGGGAAATCAAAGGCGTAACCCGCATGGAAACGACCTAGCTTTACGCCGAACATGATGCCCACCGATTCATTCACCCGATAGGAAAAACCTCCATTAAACATCTTATTATATTCCAGCCTAGCGGTAATATCCGCATGAAAACTTTGCATGTCTGTCAGCAAGAACACCGAGGGCTGTAATTCTATCAACGGATTCTTTAATTGAATATTGTATCCACCCATTAAATTAAGTGAACGACCTATATAGGTATAGGCGTTCTCGTCCAGTTGAAGCTCCGGTTGGGTGATATGCGTCATGCCAAACCCGGCGTAAAACCGTTTATGGGTATAGTAAATACCGAAGTTCATATCCAACCCCATGCCGCTGACCTGCTCTACAGGAATGGCGGCGTCGGTCTCTTGATGGTATTCGGACTCAACCTTTATCACCTTGGTTCCGTCGAACGATTGGTTGACTAAGCCGATTTGCAGACCTCCGCTCAAGACTCCCCCGAATAATTTATACTTATAGGCGTATTGCGCCCCTACATGTGTATTCTGGAAAAGTCCGATCGCCTCGGTAAATACAACCAATCCGACACCATGATTCGTCTTGCCTAAAGTGAGTGGCATATCCGCGGTAATGAAGAACGACTTGGGTGCCCCATGTACGCCGATCATTTCCAAGCGGGCGAGAGCCAATATATTCAAGTCCTCCGTAGCTCCGGCCACGGCCGGGTTATAATACGGTTTCGCCATGAAGTATTGACTTAAGCGTGCGTCATATTGCGCCCGTACGATTCCCGCACAAGTACACAAAAGGATCAAGATCGAAAGAAGACGTCTTCTCATTTAAACATTCACTTCACGTTGTAACTACAAACGCAGCAAATCCGGATAAATTGTATTTTCACAAAAAAACAACGAGGCAGGGGAGCTCGATCGTCCGCCACCTCGTTCTTCTATTTCTTAATTTTCAATTTCCAATTCTCAATTGAACTAGTATTCTTCCTCGTTAAAGAAGAAGTCTTCTTTACTTGGATAATCCGGCCAGATGTCTTCCATGCATTCGTAAATCTCGCCTTCATCTTCCATTTCCTGCAAATTCTCAATCACTTCTAATGGCGCACCAGAACGTTGTGCATAGTCAATAAGTTCATCCTTAGTCGCAGGCCAGGGTGCGTCTTCCAATTTTGAAGCTAACTCTAATGTCCAATACATAGCTGTCAAGTATTAATAACCGCCGAAGCGATTTGGTTCTCTATTTTTCCGCGAAAATATGACTTTATTTATTATACGCAAGTATAATCCCAAATAATTTCTTTACCGTTATTATTTATGCATTCTTTTCGTGCCAGAACGAAGAAATAATCCGATAAACGGTTCATAAATATCAATACAGGCTCCTCAACGGGGCAATTCTCGGCCAAGCGATAGATTTGTCGCTCGGCACGACGGCAAACGGTGCGGCAAACGTGTGCGAGGGCGGCTGAGCGGCATCCTCCCGGTAGGATGAACGCGTGCATTTTCGGCAGCTCGTTATCCAGACGGTCTATCTCCCGCTCGATACGCTCGATGCTCTCGGGCGTTACCTTGCTCTCGATTTTCAATTCCGTGGTCGCTTGATCCGTGGCTAGGTAAGAACCGATCGTGAATAGCTTATGCTGGATGAATGATAAGAAATCAGTATCTTTCTCATCATTCAAGGCCGTGATTAATAATCCGATAAAGGAGTTCAGCTCATCTACGGTGCCATAGCTCTCGATCCGATCGTGCGCTTTCGACACGCGTTGTCCACCTACCAGTGAAGTGGTTCCTTTATCGCCTGTTCTGGTATAGATAATACTCTTCTTCATATCTGACTTGTTTTGAATCCTAAAAATAAACAATATAATCTCGTTTGTGCAATTTCTTGTTGAATAAGACAATCCCTAGCGAGTAAAGATCTAAGGTGACCGTCACTTCCGGACATGCGCAGATCTCTTCCCAAAGTTCACGCATCTTACGGCTCGCCTTGATTCCCTCAAAAACGAATACCGTATCGTTGTGCGCGTATTTCATACATTCATTAAACAGCCAGAGGTTGTTATGTTGTTCATATAAAGTGTTGAAAAAAACAAAATCTAAGCTATTTATGTCATTTAAGGCTTGGGGAAGCAAGTCCTTATAATTACCGATACGCAAATCGACGGGATTACGTCCCTCTTTAGCGAATGCTTGACGGGCAATCGTGGCGAATTCCGGTACATTTTCCAAGGCGATACATTTCAATCCCGTGGCATAGGAGGTTAGATATAAGGTAGACAACCCCATCGTGGTTCCTATCTGGAGGATATTCTTGGACTTGAAATAGTTTGTCAAACGGAATAATAAGGCGCCATGCTTGGGCCGGATGGATTCCCGTTTTACGATCTCGCTGATGGAACGGGTCTTTCGTTTCCCTTTGTTCTGCCGGTCTGGATAGGTGATCTCTCCTTCCCTGAATAATAACTGCTTACGTAAAAGCTCTATATCATAGAAACTATAATAGGAGCATTTTTCCTCGATGACCTTCGTGATGAGGTTAAAAACGAAAGGCGAATGTACTCCGAATCCTTTACGGTAACGGATGCTGCGGTACAAGAGCGATCCTTTTCGTAATGTATTAACCTTTGGTAGTATTTGCATTTCTTTTTGTCATTGGGCAATGAGACCTTGCCATTTACCGCGAACTTACATAAAAAAACGCAATTAGCATAAGCCTCTAGTCATTAAACGGGGTTATAATGACTTGTGCCATGCGGATGGCACAGCCGTGCCATAACGGTGGCACCAGCGTGCCATCGCAGTGGCACAGTCATGCCATCAGCGTGGCACTGGCTTTATCTTAGAAACTGGCTTTCTCCGGTTCTGGGCGGATATAGGTTAATATCTGCCCGCTTAATTGAAGCAGCGAGATCTCACAGATCTTGGTGGAGTATTCCGCCACGGAAAGACGCTCCTCAGCTTCTAGCAGACTGTTTTGTGCCTCACGCAATTCGATACCAGACAACTCGCCGAGTTTATAGCGGTCGATGGCGATCCGGTAGTTCTCTTGGGCGGCTACGAGGTTCTCTTTCTCTAGACTCCATAGGTCAAGGTTGTTTTTATAGGCCATCCAGAAGTTGCTCATGTCCGCACGCAGGGCAAGTTCCAGTTCTTGGATGCGCAATTGCTGGTTCTCGATTTGGATGCGGGCGTTGCGTTGCTCACGTTTCCGGTTGAAACCATCGAAGAGGCTCATACCGATGGTCACGCCGTAATTAAGCCCCAGCCGTTGTTGGAGGTCGTAATTGCCCACTTCCGTCCAGTTCGCCGTGTAGCCGTAGCCTGCGTTTAGCTTGACATAGGGATAATAGCGGCTTTTTACCTTTTTATAATCAAGCTCAGACAACGTCTGGTTCTTTTGGGCGATCAGGAGTGAGGCGTTGGCTTCGAGGGTATTCTTCCATAGATCTACCTCGTCGAGGAACGGGTTCGGGTAGATCAAGGAGTCCTTGATCTGGATTTCCTCCTCCACATTATTTAATGCCATCAACTCGTTCAGGCGGATACGGGAGGTATGCACGACCTCCAATTGGTTTAATACCTTGGAGCTATCCGAGTTGAAGTCCACTTGAGCCTGTTGCAAGTCCAGACGGGACATGGAGCCGATATAATACCGTTCTTCCACGATCCGTAAACGCTCCTTGGAAAGATCCAAGGTGGAACGGAGGTTACGCAAACGGATTTTCTGTCGGATTAGGTTGTAGTACTCGCTGGAAAGGTTGGCTACGAAATCCTCGATGGTCATGCGGGTGTTCAATTCCCCCATTCGCTGTAATTCTTTCAAGCGAGAGTATTCGGCTTGGATACCGAAACCGTCGAAAACCGTCCAGTTAACGTTTAGTCCGACGTTGCCCGTCTCGCTGTTTATACCATTCGCCTTCTCGATCGATCCGTCTTGCAGGCTGTTACGGTTGTTATTGATATTTCCGCTGAATCCGCCGCTCATATCTACGGTAGGCAGATAACCGGCGTTTCCCGGGGTGGCGTTATTGTCGCTGATCTGTTGCTCGTTACGAATGATACGGATGGAGTAGTTCTGCTCTAATCCGGTTTCGATACACCGTTTCAGATCGAATAGTTGCTGCGCTTCCGCTATAAAGAGGGAAGAGAAAGCAAATAATAAGGTATATACATATTTCTTCATAAATCTACAACTAGGTGTTTTGTTTTTTTCGGTTGGTGGATATAAATGAATACATGGCCGGTACGATAAACAGGGTCAAGAAGGTCGATACCAACATTCCGCCTACTACCGCTACACCCATGGCGATACGCCCTTGGGCACCCTCGCCCGTAGCGTATACCAATGGCACCAAACCGAGGATGGTGGATACGCTAGTCATCAAGATCGGGCGCAGACGCTGGGTCGCGGACGAGCGGATCGCTTCCGGCAAACTAAGTCCCGACTCTTGCCGCTGATTGGCGAACTCTACGATCAAGATACCGTTCTTCGCCACCAAACCAATCAACATAATGATACCGATCTGGCTGAATATATTCATCGTGATACCCGAATAACTCATGAACATCAGCGCACCGGCGATAGCCAAAGGCACGGTGAACATCACTACCAACGGGTCCTTGAAACTCTCGAACTGGGCGGCCAACACCAAATAAATCATCAGCAAGGCCAAGATCATGGCGAACATCAAACTGGAAGAACTCTCACGGAACTCTTTCGACTCGCCGGAAAGAGCGGTGCGGAAGCTACCATCCAGCACCTCCGAGGCGATACGATCCATCTCGTCCAGACCATCGCCGATCGTGTATCCTTTATTCAATCCACTGGAAACCGTCGCTGATACAAAACGGTTATAGCGATACAATTGGGGCGGCGCCACATTTTCCGTAACCTTAACCAAGTTATCCAGCTGGATCATTTCCCCATTGTTACTACGTACATAGATCGATTTTAAATCGACAGGGGTATTTCGTTGCTGGCGGTTGATCTCGCCCAATATCTGGTATTGCTTACCATTCATATAGAAGTAGCCCATACGCTGTCCGCTCAACGCATATTGCAAGGTCTGGGCGATATTCCGAGTGCTGACACCCAATAAGGAAGCCTTATCCCGGTCGATCTCGATACGTGCCTCCGGCTTGGTGAAGCGCAAGTTCACGTCCGCCATCTGGAAGACCGGGCTCTCGTTCACCTTTTGCATAAACGTGGGCAGGAACTCTTGCAGTTTATCCAAGGTCGGGGCCTGCAGTACGTATTGGATAGGCATACCGCCTCGGCGTCCGCCGAAGGTGGATTGCTGTTGTACGAAGGCGCGGGCCAAGGTCTCTTTGCGAACCTCTTTCGACAAGGTCTCGGCGATCTCCATCTGCGAGCGTTCCCGTTCCTTGATATCGCTTAATATGAGGTTTAGCGAACCTCCTCCTTCCCATGAGCGGGTCATGATGGATTGCTTCTCGGGAGCGATGGAGTCGGCTATTTGCTCGATACGGTCCGCGTAGTCGCGGATAAACTCGAAGGTAGCCCCTTCCGGCCCGCGCATATTCACGGAGATCATGGAACGGTCCTCCAAAGGCGATAACTCGGAACGAATGTTCTTCCAGAAGTACCCGATCGATCCGAAAAGAAGGATAACGATAGGGATCGACCATATCTTATGGTTCAAGAACGCGTTCAACGACTTGGCGTAGATCGTGTTCAATCCCTCGAAGAACGGCTCGGTCTTCCGATAGAACCAGTTTTTCTTCTCTCTCCTCTTCAATAGCTTGGTAGCCAACATCGGTGTAAACGTAAGGGCCACGAATGAGGAGATAGCGACCGAACCGGCGATCACGATACTGAACTCCTTGAACAAACGCCCCGTCATACCTTCCATAAACACGATCGGCAAGAATACGGAGATCAGGGTGATCGTGGTAGATACCACGGCGAAGAAGATCTCTTTCGATCCTTCGATACCCGCCTCTTTCGGCGACATGCCTTGCTCGATACGTACATATATATTCTCCGCCACCACGATCGCGTCGTCTACCACCAGACCGACCGAGAGCACGACCGCCAACATCGTCAATACGTTGACGGAGAATCCGGAGATATACATCACGAAGAAAGCTCCTACCAACGATACGGGGATAACGACGACAGGAACCAGCGTGACCCGCCAGTCGCGGAGGAACAAGAAGATAATCAATACGACCAAGAGGAAAGCCTCGTAAATCGTCTGTTGTACTTCACTGATAGAGGCCCGGATAAAGCGAGTGTTGTCATACATCATCTCGATCGTGACATCTTCCGGCAGGTCTTTTTGTAATTGCTCGATACGCTTGTAGGCTTCGTCGGCGATCTCGATATGGTTGGCTCCCGGTTGGGGGATGATAACGGTCATAACCATTGGCTCGCCGTTCTTCTTCAGTAAGCTCCGCAAGTCCTCGGGAGCTACCTCCGCACGTCCGATATCGCTGAAGCGCACGATGTTGTTGTTGTCTTCCTTGATAATTAAATCATTGAATTCCTTGGCGGTATGCATCAATCCTAAGGTACGTATGGATAAGGAGATCGTATTTCCCTCGATACTACCGGAAGGAAGCTCCACGTTCTCGTTATCGACGGCGTTTTTCACGTCCATCGGGGTCACTCCGTAACCCGCCATCTTGATTGGGTCCAGCCATAGACGCATGGAATACCGTTTTTGTCCCCAGATATCCACGCCACTCACGTTCTCGATGGTCTGCAAGCGCTCTTTCACCGTTAGCTCGGCGATCTCGCTCAACTCCATCAACGAGCGTTTGTTGCTTCGGATGGCGATCTGCATGATCGGGGAGGCATCGGCATCCGCTTTCGATACCGTAGGTGGGTCGCAGTCACGGGGAAGGTAGCGTTGGGCACGAGATACCTTATCACGTACATCGTTCGCCGCCGTCTCCATATCCACGGACAACTCAAACTCTACCGTGATACGGCTGCTGCCTTGGCTACTCACGCTACTCAATGAACGGATACCCGGGATACCGTTGATATTCTGTTCTAACGGCTCGGTGATCTGGTTCATTATCACGTCGGCGTTCGCTCCGGGATAAGATACGTTGACCGAGATAATCGGCTGGTCTACGCTCGGGAACTCCCGGACGCCAAGGAATCGGTAACCGATAAAGCCGAACAGGAGGATGACCAGCATCATCACTGTCGAGAGTACGGGCCGGTTTATACTGGTTTCTGAAATATTTGCCATCGTTCTTCTCCTTATTCAGTCAAGTTATCAATAGAAACTTTCATGCCGGTACGTAACTGCATCACGCCGGACGTGATCAGCGTATCGCCCACATTCAACCCTTGCAATACCTGTACACGGCTCTCGGTTCGAATACCGATCGTGATCTCTTGAGGCTCGGCCACGCCGTTCTTATATAAGTAAACGATGTCTTTTCCCATCTCGGGGATAACGGCCTCGCTGGGGATGGCTAAAGCGTCCTTGATCTCCCGCTTGCTGATCTCGACGGAGGTATAACGGCCGGGTAAGATATTCTCGCCCGGATTCGGGTAAGTGGCACGTACTTTCAAGGTACGGGTCGCCATGTCTACCTTGCTTTCCACGGCGTAAACGGTCGCCTTATAGTTCTGCATCATACCGTCTTTCTCCATGCGGAACAGGATCGGGGTTCCGTCTTGTACCTCGGCCGCATAGCTCTCGGGGATGGAGAACTCGATTTTCAAAGGGGATATCTTGGTCAACTTGGCGATTACGGAAGAGGAGGAGGTAACGTACGCGCCCTCACTCACGGAGCGAAGTCCGATGATTCCATCGAAAGGAGCCCGAAGCTCTGTCTGGGCGATATTCGCTTTGACCAGCTCGATATCCGCCATTAGCTTCTCATATTCGGTGGCTACTTGCTCGTAGGCTTCTTGGCTGACGGCGTCTTTCTCCAACAAGGTACGTTGGCGATAGACACGATCCTTGGCCAAAGGGACTTGGGCTTCCAGCTTCTTTAGCTGGGCTTGCAGCGGCTTGTCATTGATTTTGGCCAACAGATCGCCCGCCTTTACGTGGGTACCTTCCGTGAAATAGATTGCTACCACCTTACCGGAGGACTCGAAAGCCAAATCCACCTCTTCGTCCGGAAGGGTACTCCCGGTACTCATGATCTTATCGGTTAATGATTGGTATTTCAATACCTCAGCGTTGATGTTAAGTGTCTGGTTTCGCAGGCTCGTGCCCGATGTGGGTACGACGGAAGCGGCATCTTGGGATGCCTTGAACTTGTTTTTCAATTGAGGGTAAGCGATCATTCCCGCTATCATTAATAAGATAGCCGCCGTAACTCCCCATTTCGCTCTCTTTGTCATCATGTTCTCGTATGGTATTTACTGATAATTTACACTCGTTACTCCAAAATATATAACTAAACGCAAGTTTAGACTGCCCTTTCGTAAAAAGGTTTAATCAAAGATATTATTTTTTTGAGAGATGAATTCTTGATTGGGAAGAACGGGAAAAATAAGGGAATTCTGTCTAAAGTATCCATATGTTTCTTAATACGAAAGGCATAGTTTTGGCTTTTAAAAAAACACGTACGTCTTTTCCAGAAAACACGTACATGTTTTTGGAAAAACTCGTACGTGTTTTTTGGGGATATAATGGTGATAGGTGGTGTAAGGCAACGCCAATAGTGCCGTTAGGTATCGTGAGTAATATGGCGACACCGATACTCACACAAGGTGCGCATGAAGAAAGTATCTTAGTTTCATCGCCCCATGCACCTAAGATACTTCGCCAATGAACTTAGGATACTTTCTCAATGAAACTAAGATTCCTTGTTTTTGTATTAAAAAATAAGATTGGCTACTGCCCGAAGTTCTTCCTATTTCGCATGACTAACAGATACGCCTATCCCGACTGAGTTTCTACTGCCCCGTTATTCACTAGACAAGCCTTGAATTATATGTTTGTGGTATTCGCTATGATCACCATGTGAATATTTGTATTTTATATTTATTATGCGGTTATGGATGGATGCCATGTATAATGTACATGCGTACATTATATAATAGGTAGAAACGACTAGTTTAAACGATCGATTCTTTTAGTCATTTGCAAAGGTACGCGTTTCTTCGATACTTGCAACCCTTCCGAGCTATTTTTTTTTCACTTATCCTCTTTCTTATCAATAGGATAGGTTATCCTTTACGAAACAACCGATTCCTTCAACAAATCTCCTGTTCCGACACTAAAAAAACGCAAGATTTAGACGATCGTTTAGACTAGTCGTTTACTAATGACGATTAGCCATCGAGAAGAAGGTAAGTGCTTAATTAACACTATTATTAATATTAAATTTTAAATTATGAACAAGAAGTTTACTATGCTTTTGGCTAGTGCCATGCTTGCGACTGCTTTCTCGGCAGGGGCAGCTGTAGACGCTAAAAAAGGGGATGCGATCTTGTTGAAGTCTGGCACTGATAATTTGTCAGCTTTAACGGGGACTAACTTTGGGAAATTGGGCCTAACCAATACTCCTGTCGATCTTAATGATTGGGAATTAAAGGGCTTAAATGGTGCTACTTGGACTGTTTCTGCAAAGAAGAACACTCTAGGTAGAGATATTTATTCTTTTGAGAATAAAGCTACAGGTTTAACGCTTGCTGTTGATCCTACCATAGCTATTGATGCAGATAAGGCTGGTGTCGGTGCGAAAGCTTTGACTTTGGGCGGTACCGCATCAGAGTGGGTGGCTGAAGGTGATAAGTTGGTTTCTTATTTCACGGGAGACTCTGTTGTTTATATCGCAAAGAACGGAGGTGATCTTTATTTGGAAAAAACAACAAAAGCTAAATTAGGCTCATCTAAAGCTATTGATCTGTCCTCTGCTAAGAATTTTCCTGAATCAATGATTTTGGATGCAGCTGACTTGAACACGTTATTGCAATCAGTTCCTACTGCTACTTTCTTTGGTTTGAATATGAACCCTAGTGTCTCTACTGGCAAAGCAAATCGGTTGACAGACACTCCTCTTAAGGCTACGGACGTAAGTGGTGCTGGTAATTGGGTAACTTTACAAGCCAAAGATAAAAAAGTGAAGGTTGATGGTGAGGATCAAGATGCCTATGTTGTCGTTGATACCGCTTATTATGATGGTACTGAGACTAGTAAGTTCTTGCAACTTAATTACGATGCTTTCAAAGCGGACAATCGTGAAGAAGGTTCTTATTACTTTAAGTTTACTTATAACGCAGCTAAAGATGAATTATATATTCAAGTTCAGAAGGTAGCTTATAAGCTTACGAAAAATGCAGGTGAGACTGATGCGGACTTTGCTAAGTATATCAAAGAGAATAACAACAATTCTTACTGGAGCATTCAAGATGAAGAAAACCCTCGTACGTTAGCGACCAAAACTGATAAGTTTATCTACATGGCTAGATTGGCTGGAACGAATGTCTTGACTATCAATACGGATGAGACAGATCTAACTGGTACTTCTGCACCTGTAGCTATGGCTAATGTTCAGAAAACAGTTGTCAAGCTTGGCACGAACTTCTCCGGATTGACGCTTACTACGATCCCTGATGGCGTATATTTGGTACAGTACAAGGCCTCGGCAGGAAATCCGAAAATCAAACAAAATGGTTTATATGCTTTGGCAAACTTAGCAGGAAACTTGGGTTGGGCTAATTTGGCTCGTAACCAAGAGTTCAAGCATATGCCTGCCGCTCAATGGGTAGTGGATAAGAATGGCACTTCTTCTACTGCTATGGTTACGATTGATAATCGTGAGTTCAGTGATGTTTCTAATACAAGTGTTCTTCCGTCTCAAATGACTCAATTCTATGCGGTGGAAGGTAGTGATGATGTATTCTATTTCAATGGTAGTGTAGCTGATACTTTGAGTTTTATCAAAGTTGATGAGGCATTGGTTAAGGATACAAAATTAGGTTATAAGTATGTAACGGCTGAAGAAGCTTCTGTTCAGACATATTTGTTCAACTATTTGCATGGGCTGGCGTTGAATAAATATCTGTATACTCCGGCAGGAAAAGACTCTATTGTTCGTGTAGACGAGAATGGAGAGAAAGCGAACTTCCGTTTGACTTTGATCGCAAAGGATGACAAATATGGTTATAAGGATGGTTTGGTAAGAAACGCTTACTATGTTTCTGACGGAAAAGGTCGTTATATCTCATTCGACGGTGTAGCGAATAAGTATATGATGAAATCAGTTCCGACTCCTTTCTTCTTGAAAGAGAACAATTGCATTGACGGTACTCATTATTATACTTTGGTAGAAGCTAATTTGCGTTCTGAGGTATTGGTTAAAGAAGGTAACAATGATATCGCATTATCTTGGTACCCTGCTTCGGAAAATGGTAAAAAGGTTGCTGATGCTAAGACTTTTGCTGCACTGAATACAAAGGAGGTAACTCGTAGTTATGAGCAACCGGATGGTTCCACCGTCACAGTAAAATATTACGCCGATGCAAATGGTAATATTGCGAGCGCTCCATATTATGATAAGGATGGTAATCGTTTGATTGTGGATGGTAGTGAAATTGGTGATGTATATGCTTATAAAGCAAAGGATGGCGTTGTATCATTACAAAAAGCATTCAATTCGATTTCTCGTTCAAATTCTTGGGACTATGCATCTGTAAAAGTATCTGTTGACGACAATACTCTTGATTTGACTGAGGGTACTTTAAATGATAAGTTCTATTCAGAGATCCGTACCTCTGCATTCGCCGTATCAAAAGACGACTCTCCATTGTACCGTCGTTTCAACAACGCTGCGTTAGGCGAGAGTGAAACCGCTGATAGCTTGTTCTTCGTAGAGAAGATCCGTAAGGAATACTTGATGGATGAGTGGAACAAGAACTTGACAGACAAGAATGTAGATTACGCTGGTATCTGGAATAAGGAGAAAGCTGACGGTAAATTAGGATTCATCGTTGATACTGCTTGGGTTAACCGTGGTAATGGCGATATCAAGCCGCAATATTTGATCTCTGTCGCTCGCAATGATCAAGCCGGTACTCCGGGTATTCCTTGTACGTATGAGCATAATCATTTTGATAACGCTGGTAATCCTGTTGACGCAGCGCATTGCTCTCATGCAACTCAAGGTCATTCAGGCTTCGACTACGGTAAGTATTTGGTAAGCTTTGGCGACTCTGCCCTTATTAAGGGCCATGAATTGAAGGTTCCGTATATGGATATCGATGGTGGTTATACTCGCGTAGGTTTTGTTAAGGCAATCCACGCTGGTGACAGCTTGTTCGTCTTGACACAAGGTTTTGAGAACATGGATCCGGCTACATTGGATACAGCTACGATCATCAATGCTTATAAGAAGAGCAAGAGCGAGAACTTTATCGTGAATTTACAGGGTGACAACCACAAGAACGTAACTTGGTCATTCCGCTATGTAAACCCGGATAAGGCTGGTGCTGTAACGGAAGAGGGTGCTGATAACGAATTCTTGTTCGAGTCGAACATCTATAACGAGGCAGGCGTTGCTTCTACTGGTAAGGCTACTAAGGGCTTCGATAAAACCGTTGCCGGTTCAATCGCTCCTTCTTACGCCGCATGGTTGAAGATGCAGAATGGTTGCTTGGTATTGACTCGTGGTGATTCAGAGTTTAGCGCAGCTAAGACTGGCTCTGACGGTGCTTTGATCTTCAACGCATACCAAAAGACTGACGCTGAGGATATGGTAACATCTATCGAAGGCGCTAACGCTGAAGGTGTATCTATCATCGCTGGCAACGGTACTGTAACTGTTCAAGGTGCAGCCGGTAAGTCAGTAGTTATCACGAACATCTTAGGTAAGGTAGTCGCAGAGACTGTTCTTACATCTGATAACGCTACAATCGCTGTACCTGCGGGTATCGTAGCGGTAGCTGTTGATGGCGAGGAAGCTGTTAAGGCTATCGTAAAATAAGATTTATAAAGAAATAAAATAAATCGAAAATACATTCCCGTGCGGGTAACCAAGTACTCCGTGATGGATGAACAAGCGGGAATGGATTAATATTAATACTAAAGTAATAAATTAAAGTTCATCCGTCGTTACCTCCGTGAGGAGAGAGGGCGGTAAGAATAAGTCTTGGTTGGCATTGTATATGCCGCCAAGACTTTATTCCATATGTTGTATTGTTAATCTAAAAATTAAAGGATATGCAGTTTAGTTGGTGGTACCTTTTTGTTTCTATCCCTGTGATATGGTCTTTATGGATAGGTTTCCGGGTCTTTAGGGGGATAAATAAACCAAGTGATTTCTTCTGGTATCCGGAAGGAATGTCATCAGAGAAGTTGAGGGATTCTTTGACCGCATCGAATATCAGTGTAGGTTCTGCTATCTTTGCGTTTTTGAGCTTTGGATATTCTTATAAGCTTGCCGCTTTTATCTCTCCTTTGACATGGCTGCTGGGTTTCTTTATCTTGTATAAGGTATTTCCTCGTATAGAAAATTCGGAAAAGAGAACATTGCATGGCTTCTTGGCCAATCGTTATGATAGCCGATTTATCGGTTATTTCGCTTCTTTGTTATCGATCATCGGATTCTTGGGTACCTATGGTATAGAAATCTTGGTTGGGATAAAGATCGCTAAAGTCCTTTTCCCTAATGTCTCCTCTATTTATATTATCTTGGGTTTGAGTCTGGTAGTGTGTACGTATACTGCACTAGGAGGTTTTAAGGCTGTTATTGATACGGAAAAGATGCAATTGTGGTTTTCATACGTCGGGATTGCTGCCGTTTTTGGATTCTTAATATCTCATAATGAGAATGTATTGAGTCTTGAGACATTGGCTTCGGACCATTGGGGATTTTCAAACTTATCAGTGTTATTTGTCCTTTCATTAATTGTGGTGAATGTACCTTGGCAGTTGATCGATATGTCCGTTTGGCAACGAGTCTGTTCCATGCGAGACCAAAAGGATATAAAGAAAGGATTGTCACAATCTATTTACTCAATTGGAATCTCTTGGTGTGTGTTGATTTCATTGGGTGTTTTACTGAATTATTTTCCGGACTTTACGGCTCCTTCGAATAATGATTACGGTTCCTTGCTATTGAGTTATCTCCAAGAACCTTGGGCGTTTGCTCTGTTTGCGGCGGGCTGCTTTGCCGCATTAGTGTCTACGGCAGATACATTATTGATTGCTTCTATACAGACTTTTGTTTTTGATATATTGTATCCTTCACATTCATTGAAGACGATAGAAGATACAAATGACCCGGAGAAAATGAAGGGTTTATTGCGCTATGGAAGGAAAATGGTTTATTTATTCGGACTTATCAGCCCTTTGTTCATTTACTTGGTTAGTATTGTGATACCGGGTGTTCTGGATTTGTTTTTTTTAGTTTATAGTGCTCAGATCATATTGCTTATACCGATTTGCGTGGCGATATTCCGTAAGGATTGTGTACGGATGAGAAAGTATGCGATATTCTCTCTTTCTGCTGGTTTCTTGGCTTCTGTATGCATGATGGTGTGGATGCTTTTTCATCCGGTGGAATACGTTTATCTGTCGGCTCCACTTGTTTCGATTCTGGTTTCTGCGATACCTTGGTTTTTTATTAAGAAAGGAGAGGGTTATGATACTGGAGTTAACAAAAGGTGAGATTTTCGAACTAATGGTTTCAGCTTTAGGAGGATTCCTATTGTTATGTAAATGGATGAAATCTACGAATATGCGAAAAGTAAGGGAATACCTTGAAAAACAGCCCTTAGATGGGCTTTCGGATTGCAGTTGTTTGGGGGATTTTATGAAGCGGTCTTCTTGTAAGAAACTGTTTAACTATTATTTTTTATATAGGCTTGTCTCCATTTCTTATTATTTGCTGCCGGTTGTTTTTTTGTTCTTTTTTCTTGTTGATGCATTTTATTTGTATAACTATTTTCTTGTTGATGGATCTGAAGTATTCGAGAAAGCTTGTGTTCCGATGCAGCAAAGTGTATTGATATTTATTTTTGAATCAGTGGTTGTTATGTTCCCTCTTGTTTTAGGAGAGTGGATTAAAAGAAATACTTATGAGCCTCTTGTATGAGCGACGATTGGAGTCTTGCTATATAGAACGAATATATCCGTATTCGGAATCGAATGCTTTTTTAGGAGTGAGTATTTGCTCTCGTTTATTTTCAGAGAAGACTTTGGTTGCTCTGTTTGATTGGTGCAAGGCAAATGTCAAATCTGTTTATGTATTAATAGCCGATGAGATACAAATGTACACTTTTATGGCTTCTAAAGGTTTGGAACGAAAAGAGGCTTGTGCGAAAGCTTTGCAAATAGGCGATATAAAGTATCGATTCATAGAAAGGGTTATCAAGAAAGGTGACTATGACAATGTTCGATTGCTTTCTTGGAAAGCGGTAGCCTTAGAGCCTCGATTCAAGACTTTATTGCAAAGACTTAGATTATTATATGGAACTGAAATCCTTTTTCGGCGGGAAGTTATCAAGCAGATTCTAGAACGTAACAGGCGGTTGCCGGAAGGTTTTCGTTTTGCAAGGATCGACTCTTCTGATTATGATCTAGCTTCTCTTTATATACTGAACGAACTGGCGGTTATTTTATATTTCCATTTATATTTTGATCCAGCGTGCCAATATCAAATCTCACCTTTACCTATGACCCCTTTATTGGAAATCTTGTATGACGGTACTTTTTTGAAAGACTTGCTTGTCCCTAAAAAGGATATTGGTTATATAGAAATTATGGGGGAGAAGGATCTCACTGGCAGAATGATTAAGGTTAATACAAAAGGGGCGCCCTTATAGATAGAACCGCCCCTCCTTATAGTTGTAGATAACTCCTTTACTTTTTTGTGAGTTCGTTATAGCTTATGTATAACTTTCATTAACTGCTCGCCCAAGCCAATTGTATAGCCTTGAGAGACAAATACGACACGGTTGAACGTATCGGCGATCAAGAAGATCGGCAAGGTATTGGCGTTTTGCAATTTCATCGCTGTAGCCATCTCCTTTTGGATCGCCCCGTCGATATCCAGACCGTATGTGATCGTGCCCGGTAAATCGCCGAACTCTTTCGGATCGAAGTTCTTATAGCCCTTCTCGTCAGGGAAGAGAAGCACGATGCCTCGTCCCCAATCTTCTAGTTCCTTCTTCACGGCGGCGATATCACGCATCGCATGGTTTGTCGGTTCTTGGCGGGAGCCTAGAAGCGCTACGATATAGTAGCCACGTCCGGTAGTAGCTAGCAAGCTAGTTTCCTCGCCGTTGTCCGCACGTTTGAATTTATTCTCGGAGTTGAAATTACCGATCACCTGTATCTCGTCCTTGCTTTCGCGCATCTCCAATTGGATCGGGGTGGTCTTGTCTGCCTCCACATTGAAAAACTCGATCTCGGCCAATACGCTACCGTTTGCCATACGAGTACCGGTCACTAACATATAATTACCTTCATCCATGGATAACGGTTTCTTCAGTAATCCGCTCCAAGTATCTCCCAAGCCCATATCCACATTACCGCCTCTCTCGAAATTCAAGGTCTGTAAAGTACCGTTCGGCAAAACCTTGGCGATCGTGAAGTGACTGTAATATTTCGGGTCCTGCAGCGCCTTGATCGGTTGGTAAGAAGCGATTACCTTGCCTTGTTTAGCGGTCGTCTGTACGGCAGCCTCGAAATCGACGTCTACCCAAGCGTTGTCCTTGAAGTACTGGATCTTGCGGGCTACCGGCTCGATACGTGCCGGAATACCTAAGCTACGAGCCACGGCCACGAAGAAGATATTACGGGAGCCCTTATCAGCGATACGAGATTTCCAGACACCCATCGGCATGATCGGAATACGTTGCGCATTTAGTGCGTCGTTAATGGAGACGTTATTCTTCACCCAATCCACCAATGCCTGTGGATTCTCTACGGCTTGTTTCGCCAGGGAAGGCTCAATATTTGCGGCGAAGAAACTCTTATAAGGAGTCAGGTACTCATTGGCCACACGAGGATTCATGATATATTCATTGAACCATTCGCTTTGAACGGCCGGCGTATTATTCAAATGATCCGCGAAGACAGACGCTGGTGTATCACGTAGATCCTTAGCGGATACGACATCCAGTAAAGCCATCGCCTGCGCACGCTTCTCGGCGGGAGTCTCCCGTAAGAACTTCTCGATCTCCATCCAGTTTCCACGGCTACCGATCATGAAATCCTCCGTCTTCATCGGGTCGATACCCAATTCTTTCGCTAACGCCTCCGCTTTCTCTTCCGTATAGAAAGTGGCTACATATTTATTACGGATAGCGTCTTCCTCCAATAAACGTTTGGCGTTCGCTTCTTTTTGTTCCGGTGAAACTTCTGCGGGGATAGAGCCATCTACCGGTGGTACGATATCAAGGACGATCGTCTCCACATCTCCCGGTTTCTTGTTCAATGCGATCGTAACCTCTCCGTCTTTTCCGAAAGAGACCTTGCTGTAGCCGAACTTGCCGTCCTTGCTGGCCCATACCAACATATCTCCTTTTCCGGCGGATAGCGAGCATTTACCATCCGCATCCGTCTTCTTGCGGGCTACACTGTTAAACTCGGCATAGTTATAAATCTTGAATTCTACCAAAGCGTCCTTCACCGGCTTGTCATTGGCATCCGTAACCGTGATAACGGCTTTAGCCGAAGGCGCGTAATTATCGATCACGTTGATCTCGGTATAGCCATCGGTACGTTCCATGACATCCTCCGGGCCATTGTATTTACCGAATACTTTCGTATGCATCAACATTCCCCGGTAAGCAGGGCCGTTGAACCAACCCAGATTCAATACCGGCTCCGGCTCGCATGCGCCGAGGAAATACCATTTACCATTTACCCAAGCTTCTACCCATGCGTGGTTATCGTCCGTATGCGCCCAGCGAGGTGTATAAACCTGACGTGCGGGAATACCCACGGAGCGTAAAGCGGCTACTGTGAAGGTAGACTCCTCGCCGCAACGACCGTAAGCGGTCTTCACGGATGCCAACGGGGAACTGGTCCGACTGTCGGACGGCGTATAAATAACCTTCTCATGGCACCAGTGATTCACCTCCAGTACAGCGTCATACAATGAGAGACCCTTCACCCGGTCTTTCAACTCGTCAAAGAAAACCATGCGGCTTTCATCCAGATTCTCATTGTTGACTCGTACCGGCAATACGAAATGGCGGAAGATATCCTCAGGGATGCTATCGCCCCAAGGCATCTCATTCCGTGCTTGGAAAGAGGAGCGGATGTTTTTCAAATAAAAATCGCCATTATAGTCCGTGATGTCTCCAATCGGCATATAGGCGTACATAAAGGTTAACGCCTCCCTCTCTTCGGGAGTCATTTGATCGTTAAATACTGCGAAAAGGTTTCCGTTAGGCAGAGCGGCCTGTTTCGCTTGGAAATCGTTCTCAACCTCAGCTCGGTAAGCGGTGTCGGTGATAAAATGTTGTTGGTTGTTACAGCTCGTCCATACGAGTAATGTAAACAACAGTGCGAATAGATGTTTTTTGTTCATAAAGCGGATATGTATATTCGACAAAAGTAGTTATTCTACATATAATATGGAAATTTATCTAAAAAAACCGGAAGGATTCATATCCGACCGGTTTTTCTTTTACTTGCGGTTTGTCCATTCGAAAGGATCAATATCCATTGTTTTGAACAAGAGCTCCTTTAGAAAGGTCGATTTCAGTTAGAGGAATAGCCCATAGATAATCCCTATTCGGATTAAAGTTCCTTTGCTCTATGAATACGTGCTTTCCGTCTACTAATTTCCCGTATACAGGCTTCTTCACGTCAGCCTCTGTTGTTTTCCAGCTGCGTGAGTCAAACAGGTGGATTCCTTCGAACGTGAACTCCAAACGTCTTTCCAAGCGGATAGCCTCACGCATTTGCTCTTTGCTTAATCCCTCCGGGAGGGGAGGAAGCTCTACACTGGGGCGTTGGCGAACCTGGTTGATTGCGGCATATACTGATTTGTCAGGCCCTTTTAGCTCATTCTGAGCCTCGGCGTATGTTAATAGGATATCGGCATAACGGATGTAAATGAAATTTGTCCAGCCATACTCATTGTTGCCGTCATTTTTGGGGTTGACATATTTTCGCATGCTATAGCCCGTGCGAGTAGCGTTTCCGTTACCCATGCCATTTGAATCGTATGTTTTCCCTGCCAATTCCTGTCCATCCCAAAGGATCGAGTACGCTAGGCGAGGATCGCGGTTCTCGAAAGGTTTCGCCGGATCATAAAGTTTGGATTCCTTAATGGATTTCCCATCTACGCAAGGATAAGCGTCTATTAGGTCTTGCGTTGGTGACAAGGCTTCCCATCCACCCATCATTAGGGGGCCGAAGTATTGGTCGATCAAGCTTCCGATCGTAGAGTTATATGCGTTTTGTACATATTGGCGGTCAAAGATGACTTCCTTGTTATTCTCATACTCCGGTAAGAACAGGTTCTCGTAATTCTCGAATAATCCGTAAACCCCGAGATCCATAACCTCCTTGGCCGCTTTAGCGGCGGTTTCGTATTTATGGAAATAAATGCTCATTTTGGCTTTTAGCGCTAATGCGGCTCCTTTGGTAGCACGCCCTATCTCGCTGGACTCGGTCCGTTTTTCTGGCAGTACTTCCGCTGCTTTGTCCAGCTCCTTTACGATAAACTCATACACTTCCTCTTCCGTGTTACGTGCTGGGATAGGTTCGTTTAGCTCAAGTGCATGTGTCAAGATAGGCACGCCGCCGAAATATTTCACCAACGTTGAATAGAAGAAGGCTCGCAAAAAAGTAATCTCTCCCGTAAGGATGGTTTTCTTGCCTTCGTCCATTTCCACCTGTTCGATGTTTGCCATGTAGACCTCGCATCGGCAGATACCGTCGTAGGCTCTCTGCCATACTTGTTTGAAGTGAGGGTTGGAGGCCGTCGCTGTTCCTGCGGATAACTGTCCTTGTTCGGCACCTACGTGTACCGGTACGGCGTTATCCGTATAGCAATCGGTCATGATGATATGGTTTTCCGGGGCGATTAGATATCGGTAAGTCCCCGTTGTGTATTGAGTTGCGTCTTGGGCATCTTTCCAGAAAGAGACATCAGACAATTGATCTTTCGGGGCACGATCCAGAAAACCGTCATTACAGCTAGTTCCCGCTAATAAAACGAGTGATACTAAATAATATTTAAGTTTCATAATTGCTTAATTTTTTAGAATGATAGATTAACACCAAATGAATAGTTCCTTGTTAAAGGATAATAGCTACCTCCGCGGCTCAGCTCTGTGGAAGCTTGATTGTTGAAGTCGTAGGCCGCTTCGGGGTCTGCCCCGTCAAATCCTGTGATCGTGAATAAGTTGTCTGCGCTGAAATAGAAGCGTAAGCGACTGATTCCCGAGTTTGCCAATAACTTAGACGGAATGGTGTAGCCAATCTGTAGGTTTCTCATCTTTACGTATGCTGCGTTTTGCATCCAGAATGTTGATGTCTGCCAGTTCTTATTCGAATTTTTCATAGACAAGCGAGGATATGTGGCATCCGGGTTCTCCGGAGTCCAACGGTCCAAATGGGCTTCTGTTACTTTGCCTCCATTATAGAATGCCCTGCTGATCTCGGCCTTTACGATTCCATCTACCATCCCCGCTCCTTGCAGCAATGTGGAGAAATCGAAATTCTTATAATTAAATCCTAGGTTTAACCCAAAGTTCAATTTCGGGAAATAGTTACCAAGTGACTTACGATCTTTCTCATCGATGACCTTATCGCCGTTCAAGTCGGCGTATTTCAAGTCTCCGGGTACCGGAGTTCCCATGACTTGCTTGGGATGAGCGTCAATCTCGGCTTGATTTTGGAAAATACCCTCGCAAACATATCCATAGATATTATTGATCGGATCTCCAACGGAACGTCCCGGTATATCACCACCACTTAGATCTGTGATCTCATTGTGTACGTAACTTATGTTGAATGTCGCGTGATAATTGAAATCACGGATATTGTTGTTGTGCCTAAGAGACAACTCGACGCCTGTATTCCTTACTTTACCTGCGTTTTGCATAGGAGCGTCAACACCTACAATCTCAGGGATCGGCAGGCTCAGTAAGATGTCACTTGTGTTTTTCAAGAAGAAGTCACCCGTGAATGAGAGCTTGCCATTCAAGAAATCCGCGTCAACACCCACATCGACTTGACTGGTAGTTTCCCATGTTATATTCTTGTTGGCCATTGTCGGCGTGATAGAGATTCCCGGGGTTAACACGTTATTATAGCTATAGTCATAGCCAAACGCATAGGTGTTATAAAATGCGTAATTGCCGATCTCTTGGTTTCCTAACTGTCCCCAAGAGGCGCGTAGTTTTAGGTTATCTACCCAAGAGGCTTTGAAGAAATCCTCTTCCGAGATTCTCCAGCCGGCCGAGAAAGAGGGGAAAGCTCCGAATCGGCTGTTTTTAGGGAATCTGGAAGTTCCGTCATAACGGATGTTGCCCTCCAGTAAGTACCGATCGTCGAACGAGTAATTAATACGTCCGAAGGCCGATCGGAGCGCGTATTCCACCAAGTTGCCTTGAGTCTCCTGCGTAGTCACGTTTCCGGCGTTGATCTCTCCTAAGCTGTTGCTGGAAGGCAGGTCTTTACGTAAAGCCGATACATATCGATATTGGTTATATAGTTGAGAGTATCCGGCTAAAGCCTTGATGCCATGCTTTCCGAAAGTCTTCTCGTAATTCAAGTAGGCTTGCAGATTGATTTCCAGCATCTTCTTGTCATAGTTTTGCGCCATATTCCGAGTTGTCTTGATCGGGTTCTTGGAATCTGCGCTATAGAAATTGATACTTCTGGAGAAGACATGTTGATCCAATAAGTTGAATATCGCTCCGGCATTACCGCGAAGGGTCAGCCCTTCGATAATCTTATATACGAAAGATGCGCTTCCTTGGAAGTTGTTGTTGTATATTCGGCTTAAACCTCCTTCTCTAGCGGTAGCCACGGAGTTATGCTCATTCTTGAAAAGCCCGTATTGTCCGTTTTGGAATTGAATCGGTGTTACTGGTGTCTCGCGGAACGCGTAGTGTATGATATTGGAAGCTCCATCCCCTGTCCTGCCCAAATTGGAAATACCTATCGCGGGTTCTGCTTGGCGATCCCGATAGGCAGCCATGTTCAAAGAGAAGTCGAGACGGTCGTTGACCTTTGCGTCAAGGTTGGCTCGAACGTTAAACTTATTGTAATTCATGTTCGGTATCAAACCTTTTTTATCGTGGAAACCAAAGGATACAGAATAACGGATCGCCTCAGAACCTCCCGTTACATTTAGATGATGATTATGAAACAACCCGTTTTCGCTTAGTAGGGTTCCCAACCAATCGCTATTGGCAAAATGGTCGGGATCGCTTCCATCTTGGAACTTTTTCAGGGCTGTTTCGTCATAAGGCTTAGGCATATTGTCATTCGCATATGCCTCATTTAATAGTGTCGCATATCCGTACGAGTCCAAGTACTTGGGAAGACGGGTAGCGGATTGCCAGCCAACGTATCCGTTATAGGAGACGTTGGTCTTGCCTGCGGCTCCCTTCTTGGTCGTTACCAAGATTACGCCATTTGCGGCACGCACGCCGTAGATAGACGAGGCCGCTGCGTCTTTCAATATAGAGATGTCTTGTATATCATTGGGGTCTACGCTGTTTAGGCTCGACTCTACCCCGTCTATGATAACCATAGCCTCGGCCTTTCCAAGAGTTCCCACGCCACGTACGCGTAAAGAACCGGCGTCAGCGCCCGGCTGTCCTGTATTCTGGATGATCGTTACGCCGGAAACTTGTCCGGTCATCATATTCACCGCATTGGAGGTTGTTCGGTTCTCCATCATGTCAGCCTTGATATTACTGATAGCACCGGTCAGGTTCACTTTCTTTTGTGTTCCATAGCCGACTACTACCACCTCATCTAAGTTTTGTGTGTCTTCTGTCAATTGAATGTTTAACACAGATTGACTGGCTATTTGAATCTTCTTTTCGATATATCCGATATAAGAAATTCGTAAGGTCGCTCTGGTATTTACTTCCAGCACGAATTTTCCGTCGAAATCTGTGATCGTTCCATTAGTCGTTCCATCTTCTACCACATTGGCGCCGATGATCGGTATTCCGCTGGAGTCTGTGATCGTTCCGCTTACCCGTTTTGTTTGTTGCTGGATAAGCGTGCCAGCCTTCATCCGGCTGTTGGAAGAGATAGCGGCTTTTGCCGCAAGATAGTTTGGGAAAGCAACTCCAGTACACAAGAAAAGGCAAAGACATAGTGTAGCCTTTTTTTTGTGTGTCTGTTTGGCAGCAGAGTTCCTGCTGTCGTCTTTAGGCAATAGAAACAATGTTTGTTTCATGACTTTTAGTTTTTTATATTAATAATGTTTCAAAGAGTTAACAAAGATGACTTCTTGTGTTTTTTGTAATGTTTTTCCGTATTTGGAATTTTCTTTTCCATATATGGAATTCTTGTTCATTTTCAAAGGAAAAATAGATGAACTTATTACTGGGATGTTGTATATTTTGTTAATAAATGTTCTTTATGTTTTATAGCATATTGTATGCGGGCACGGTAATGTTTTTATCCGGATCGTTTTTTTTTCTGTAGAAAGTTGTCGAACTTTGTGTTTTTAATTATCATTTAAAACAGAATGGCTTATGTTTCATAATGGAGAAGAGGTATTATTAGTAGCCTCGGTCATTTTATTTCTTAGTATATTCGCCGGTAAGGCCGGTTATCGTTTCGGCCTACCCGCTTTGTTGTTATTTCTTGGTGTGGGAATGTTGTTTGGCAGCGATGGTTTGGGCATCCAGTTTAGCGATCCGAAAATAGCCCAGTTCATCGGTATGTTGGCGTTGAGTATCATCTTGTTCTCGGGTGGTATGGATACGAAGGTGGCGGAGGTCAAGCCTATCGCCTCGCAAGGTGTGGTATTGGCTACGCTCGGGGTACTGACCACGACTTTTATCACGGGCGGATTTATCTATTGGTTATTTGGTTTATTTGGCAAATATGTTACGTTGACTTTCCCGGAGTCTTTATTGCTGGCGGCGGTCATGTCTTCTACGGACTCAGCCTCGGTTTTCTCCATCTTGCGCAGTAAAGGGGTTTATTTGAAAGAGCGTCTGCGCCCTACCTTGGAGCTGGAGAGTGGTAGTAATGACCCGATGGCTTATATGCTTACCTTGCTCTTGATCGCTTACATACAAAGCGGGGGTATGAATATTTGGGAGGCCGGGCTATCCTTGGTTATCCAGTTATCGGTGGGAGCTATCGCCGGTTTCTTGTTGGGTAAATTGGCTGTGTTGATTATCAATAAGATCGATATAGATAATGAATCTTTGTATCCGATCCTTTTATTGGCTACGGCTTTCTTCACCTTCGCCGCTACGACCTTATGTAAGGGTAACGGTTATTTAGCGGTTTATATCGCTGGTTTGGTGGTTGGTAACGCTAAGATTGTTCACAAGAAGAGTATGGGGACATTCTTTGACGGTTTCGCTTGGTTGTGGCAGATCGTGATGTTCCTTACGTTAGGCTTGCTGGTGAATCCGCATGAGTTATTACCGGTGACGGGTGTAGGTATTATGGTGGGAGTCTTTATGATCTTGATCGCCCGTCCGATTAGCGTGTTCCTTTGCTTGATACCTTATAAGAATTTCTCTTTCAAAGGTAAACTATATATATCATGGGTGGGATTACGTGGGGCGGTTCCTATCATTTTCGCTACTTACCCGATGATCGCCGGGATCGAGCATGCCGGTATGTTCTTTAATATCGTATTCTTCATCACGATTCTTTCTTTGCTGATCCAAGGAACCACGGTTACCCAAGCCGCTAAATGGCTGGATATGGTGGATGAACCGGAACGAAAGGATGAGTTTGGTATTGAGCTTCCCGAGGAGATCAAGAGCGCTATGAGCGAGATCGATATTACCCCGGCGGTATTATCTCATGGAAATAAATTGATGCAGCTGACTTTACCCGATCATACCTTGGCGGTAATGGTGAAACGGGAAGGCCGCTATTTCATCCCGAAAGGAAATACGGAATTAAAGGAGAATGATAAGTTGTTAATGATTTCCGATAATGACGAGGCGCTTTTGCAGGCGTATGATTCCTTGGGGGTGAAGGATTATACGATGAAGAAGAATTGAAATAATGTGCCAATGTAGGCAATGTGCCAATGCGAATACTCTTTGTGTAGAATAAGCATTGGCACATTATTTTATCGTACCGGGAACTCGGTTATACGTAAAGTGGTACAGCCATAAGGAATTAACTCGATCGTCTCTTCATCACCCATCGGTTCGTTGGCTTGCATGAAGAAATTTACGGGGCCGGCGGAACCTTTGAACATATTCCATGAAGGTAAGATCCGTCCCTTTGTTTTGATCGTGATAGGGGCATTCTCTAGGTTCCATGGGTAAGGGGCTATGTTCTCTGCCTTTCTAACGACGAAATTTTTCTCTAGTTCTTCTTCTTTCAGATATTTGCGAATCAGGGAATAATTCCATGCTGAAGTAGAGGTGACCTCATAATACCATTCTCCTTTATGTGAAGACTCCGGGCGTTGATCAACCTTGCGTTCCCATTTCTCATCCATCTTTAGGGAATACAATAATGGACCTCGTTCGATGACAACCGCATCGTCATACCAATTGCTTGTGGATATACGCATGGGTAGCTCTAGCTGGATATGATCGCCATCTTTCCATTCCCGGTTGATTCGTACGATTTCGCCAGAGTGAGCCGCGATAGAGACAGCCTCGCCATTTATCGTAATCACGGGATTATTACACCAAGCGGGAATACGCAAGTGAAAAGGGAAAAAGGCTTTCTTGTCTTTCTTGCTAGGGAACGATAAATTGAAATCGATCTTTTCTTCAAAGGGATAATCGGTCTTCTCTGCGATTTTAACCGTGATGTCGTTTCCCACTTGGGCAGTCACTTCCGATGGTGCGTAGATAAGTGAAGCGATGCCATTATCGGCGGTGGCAAACCATAGATGTCGTGTGAATTTAGGCCAACCTTGATGTAGATTGGAGGTACAACAAGGATAACCGCTCAATTCTCCGAAAACAATGTCTGTGTCCTCGTGTGGTGAGACAAAGTTACGTCCTTCGCAAGTGATCGCTACTTGATTGACTTGCTGATAATATTGTCGTGCGGAAAAGTCATCCTTGATCTGTGTTGGCAGTACATTGTATGCGACTTTCTCTAAATGATCAGCCCACTGGACATCTCCGGTTATCTCTAACATTTTCTCGAGAGAGAACATCATCTCGACAGCGGTACAGAGTTCCGATCCTTGTGTCGGGTTACCGAAACGTAAAAGTTCATCTCCCGCCCATAATCCTGTAGGAAAACCAATCGTATGGCGCATTTTCCGTACAGCTTCCTTAACCGCTTCCAGATTTTGAGGATTATGGCTCTGTTGGTAATAAATGACAGGTTCCTTGAATCCTTGGGCGAGATTTACACAATGCAGGCTGTTTTGCCGGGCTAAATGATCTTGGTTCAAGAACACGTCGGTCCAATTGAAGGTTTGCTTATGGATTAACTCTCCTAACTCCAGAAGGAAAGGATCCCCCGTGATATTATAAAGCCAATATACGACCATCAGATTATCCCCTCCTCGTTGTTCAGCCCAGAAAGTCCATTTTCCCAGAGGACTTTTAGGTAGTTCAGAAAGCTGGTATTTGAAATAATTAGTGAGGAACGAGATAACTCTTTGATCGTTGGTAGCGGAATAATATTGTTGCAGAACTTTGAGCATAACCATTTTGGGCCACCAATCTTGTGCGTTATCCCGTTGTAAGCCGGGTTCATAGTCTCTGTCTGTATCTGGCCCGAAATATCCGTTAGGCTTTTGAGAGGCCAATGTCCATTCAACCCAAGGCTTTACTTTTTGGATCAAGGCCTCATCATTCATGATGTAAGCCAAAGGTAGTAAGCCATCTATCCAGTATGGGCCTCGTTCCCATACGTCTCCATCTCCGCCTAACCAACCGTTACGCGGTCCCATTACTTTCGTATAGATAGAATCCAGATGGCCGGTCATTCCCGTACACATTCGTTCCATTTGGATTTTTAGCCAACCCGCAGGTTTAACATCCCCAATAGGCAACTCTATATAAGGCTTAGAGGCTAATGGATAACGATTGTTCGGGTAATTAATGTTGATAGAACCTTCATTTCCCGGCAAAGTGGCAGAAAAGGAGGTAATTGAGATTAGGCTTGATAATGTTATCGTTAATAAATACTTCATTTTGATGCTTTTTTAGTTATTCGTTATAGGGGATCCATACCCTCATTTTTCCTGCTTTACGGTTATCCCACGCATAATAGGGAATGAAGGTAGCAGATTGTGCCCTACCGTTTGTTTTAATTGTTTTTATCCCATTCAATATATCGGAAACGAAGGCTGTCTGGAATGTTGTACTTGGGCTCAACTGGATTTGATCGAAATATTCCGGGTTGTCTATTTCTTCCATGCAGTATACAAGTGGCCCTCGTTGAATCGCCCGTTTGCCGAAATTTTCCTTGACATGCGGATCTGCCGCAACAATTTCCACGGGCATATCCATATCTAGAGCGATTACATCTTGCGATTTCCAATCCTTGATTACCGCATAGCCTTTTTCCTCAGACACGTTTATTCTCTTACCATTGATACTTAAATCATAGGTTTTGCACCAATTCGGAATGCGGAGGCGTATCTCTTTCTCCAAAGGCTGAGACGTGGAAATTGTTAGTTTTACCGATCCATCCCACGGATAGTCCGTTTCTTGTGTTAATAGGATATCAGTCTCTCCTATCCGTATTTGCCCCGTATTTCCGATATATAGATTTACCCATAACGCATCATCGGAGGAGGCGTAGATATAATTTCCGATAGAAGGCAAGAAGCGTGAAAGCTGACTTGGGCAACAAGCGCAACCATACCATTCTTGTCTATGGTGATCACCCTTAGATTCCAGCGGATTGACATAGAAGAAACGGTCTCCACCCAAGGAGATACCGGCAAGCGCACCGTTATATAAAGAACGTTCCAGTACGTCGATGTATTTAGAGTCTCCGGTAAGTTGGTTCATACGTTGGTTCCAAAGCACCATTCCGACAGAAGCGCAAGTCTCGCAATAAGCATCTAGGTTCGGTAAATCGTAATCCTCCGTAAACCCTTCGTTATCCCGGGATGAACCGATTCCCCCGGTGATATACATATTGCGGTGTACCACATCATCCCATAGACGATCTATGGCGGCTATATATCCCGTATCATTCTTCAAGGCAGCCACATCAGCCATACCGCAATACAAATACATACATCGTACCGCATGCCCGGAGATATCGGTAAGTCGCCGGACGGGAACGATATCTTGATAGTAAACCGGGTCCCATTTACCTTCATCACCCATAGTGCCGTGACCGTGTCCACGTTCCTCCAGCAGCCAATAAGCGAAATCCAGATATTTCTGCTCTTGGGTGGTTTGATAAAGCTTGACAAGCGCCAGTTCTATTTCCTCATGTCCCGGTACCCAATGTCTTTTTCCCGGACCGAATTGGCTCATCATATGATCTGTCATGCGGATACATACGTCTAATAACTTGCGCTTTCCAGTAGCTTGATAATACGCCACTCCAGCCTCAATCATATGTCCGGCACAGTACATCTCATGTTTGTCCATATTGGTCCACCGTTTATCCAATCCGGTGAGTGTATAGAAGGTATTGATGTAGCCATCTGGTTGTTGGGCGGCAGCGAATTTATCAATCCATTCGTCCGCCTTCTTCTCCAGCTCGGGATCCGGATTGTTGATCAGGCTATAAGCCATACCTTCTAACGCTTTATATACATCGGAATCATCAAAGAAAATGCCGGAATGCTCTCCTTCCCCTTTCGCTGCATTCTCGAAATTACGGATACGCCCGGTTTGATTCTCTATTTGATCGATACAGACAGGCAAGGTCGCCGAGACATGTTTACTGAGTCTGGGTGACCAAAAGTTATCATTGATTTTCACATGAGAGAAATCGATCTGCTCGATCATTTTCAAAGGCTGTTCCTTTATATCTTCTTTAGAGGTCTGGCACCCTTGCAAAAGAAAGGCAGACGCAGCGAGTAAAAGGTATTGCTTCATATAGCTTTAGAAATTGAGATTAAAGGAGGGTATGTCAATATAGAGACATACCCTCTATGTTATTATTGATAATTCGGATTTTGTTCCAGATTCGGATTGGTATCTACTACTTTTTGAGGTAAGGGAAATACCGTTTTATAATCTCCATTCGGCTCATGAGATAACCATTTAGCTTTTGTGAAATGACCGAAACGTATCATATCTCTCCGGCGATAAGATTCTCCAGCGAATTCCCAACCTAGTTCATCATAGAAACGTCCGAATTTTTCCGGATAAACTTGATTTTGCGAAGTTAATACATAGTTTTCTACCGTACCGTATTTATAACAGGATTTTTCTTGTAATTGCGCTCCTGAGACAATTGCTTTTTCAGGATGTTCTTTAAAAGCTCTTTTTCTGACCATACTTACAATAGACGCTGCTTGATCTGCTTTCCCAGTACGTAAAAGGCATTCTGCTTTCATCATATGGACTTGCGTAAGTCTGAATAAGACCAAATCATTATTTAGTTCACTTCTGGCTCCCATCTCAACCTCATATTTTAACCAGCGATATCCTTCTGCCTCACCAGTGAAAATTCCGTTGGGCATTTTGTTGACGAAGATAAGCGGTTGTCCCATTAAGTCATAAGAGCCTGTGAGAGGTGTCCGGTCAGATGCGTATTGGGGACCTCCTAGCCAAGTCGCATTTAAACGTTCGTCATCTGGATCATAGGTGTCGATGAATTGAGGTATTCCTTTATAGGCCCCAGCTCCCCAAGGGCTTCCAACTAGATCATACGTTTTTTGGTTTGCTCCGTGTAAGGCGGCTAAATGATAGTTAAATCCAGTGGCAAATATTTCATCATAAGGAATGACTAATATATTTTCTAATGAGTTTTCATTGTGTGCCTTAAATGGATCGCTATAATTAATGTCTAAACTATATTTTCCGGAATTAATAATATCATCACACTCTTGAATACAAGCATTCCATTGGGGATCACCTGTATATACTTCTGCGTTCAAATATACGTTAGCGAGGAGGGCTTTAGCTCCCCATAATGTGAATCTTCCATAATTAGATTCATTTTTCTCTGTTGGGAGATCGCTGAAAGACTCTTTTAGTTCTTTGACTATAAAATCATAAAGATCCTTCCGGGATGTTTTTACAGGTAATTCTGAGGTGGGTTCCGTGACTAAAGGAGCATCTCCAAAATTATCCATGATGTACCAGTAATAGAAAGCACGTAATGCTCGAGATTCAGCGATCATGGCAGCCTTGTTTTCATTAGCGGCAAAAGGAAAATCATCTTGGTTGATAATGCTGATAGCCCGGTTTGCCAAGATAATTCCGGAATAGCAAACTTCCCATAAACGATTCACTTGTAATTGTTCGGAGTTCCATGAATGTTGATGCATTCTACGAAATACACCTCCATCATCCCAACCGGAACCATTAGCGGGGAACACTGCGGCATCGGTACATATTTCTTGACTCAGCATTGGAGCTTGTCCGGAACCGCAATATCCCCAATCTTGAAGATTGGTATAAGCGGCACCAACTACTTTAGTTGCGTCTCCAGCTTCATATTTATAACTATCTTCAGTAATGTCAGAGAAGATTTCTTCGGTTAGGTCTGTGCAGGAAATAAAGTTCAATGAACAGCAACCTAATAATAAAATATTTATATGTTTTTTAATTGTATTCATGAGTTTATTTATTTTAAAAAGTAAACATTGCGCCTAAAGTAAAGGAACGTGTAGAAGGGTAACGGCCTAATTCATCACATCCGGGATTAAGTCCTTGCGTATTAACCTCAGGGTCTAATCCACTGTATTCTGTAAATGTGAATAGGTTATTACCGGTTGCGTATATACGTATCCTTTTTAAATAATCATTCTTAAGTTTTAAGGTATAACCAATGGTGATATTATCAATTTTCCAAAAGTTTCCTCTTTCGATGAAATAGCTAACATATTGAAGTTCCTGTTGGTCGTTTAGTACAGTCTTTCCGTACTTCGGTTCATAAGCTGTGGCAAGCAAATTTCCCCGGGTCAAGTTTACAGGACATTCATAAAACATGCGGGGGTAGTTGAGGATGTCATAGTCGAATGCACCTCGCATAGTTATACCTAAGTCGAAATTTTTGAAGGTAAAACTGTTATCCCAGCTTAATAGGTGTTTGGGCAGGCCATTTCCAATAATTTTTTTATCTTCTGCTTGTTGCTCTGAGATCGGTTTTGGATTACCGTTTTTATCTTCAATAATCCAACGTCCTTCGTTATCTATATCAATAGTTTTAAAACCGTAGAAATTACCAACCTCACCCCCTTCAAATATTCGATGGGTATATTGTTGGATAGGTTCGCCAGTCCAGCCATCTTCTATATAACCGGATTTTAATTGGAATTCCTCGTTTGATAGGGCAACCAACTTATTTTTGTTGGTCGAATAATTAAAGCTAGTTGTCCATGAGAATTCTTTTGTTTGTACTGGGATTGCACTGAGGTGTATCTCTAGTCCTTTATTTTGCATAGTTCCTGCGTTTGCGAGGATTTCCTGATATAAATAAGGAGGAGTGGCTACTTGATAGTTCCATAGCATATCTTTTGTCGTGCGTTTATAAAGGTCTATAGATCCACTGATACGGTTATCAAGAACGCCGAAGTCTACTCCTAAGTTCCACTCTTCTTTTTTTTCCCAACGCAGGTTTGGATTTGCGTTACTTGAAGGTTTTAATGAAGGAAGCCAGCCAGAACCAGTATAGAGATTCTTATCGCTGGTCAAGCGGCTTAATGACATATATGGATCTTCAGGAATTGAACCCGTTACACCAAAACCTAAACGAGCTTTCAAGCTACTGATAAAACGTAAGGAGCTCATGAATTCCTCATTATGTATATTCCAACCTACGGATACAGCCGGAAAATTTCCCCATTTATAATTAGCTCCGAATTGTGTAGCTCCTTCATGACGGATACTGACAGATGCTAAATAACGATCATTGAAACTATAGTTGATACGAGCAAATACACCGATTAACTTAGACTTGTTTTTTTCAGACTTTTCCTCAACTTCTCCTCTTTTTAAGGCAGCTCCAGCGCCCATATTATTATAGCTATATTGATCGGATGGAAAATCCCAGTTTTGCATCCAATAATTTTCATAGGTATTGTCTTGATAAGAATAACCCGCTAAACCAGTAAGATTATGAGCACCAAAATTATTTTTGTATTGGGCTGTGATCTCTAACAGATTATCGATAGAAGCTGTTGTTCCACGAGAAGCAAACCCGTTTTTGCCATTGCGGACAGTTGATATGTGTTTTTTAGTTTCAGCATATCCGCGGGTTTGATTATAAGAGGTTCTCGACACTAATGCTTTTACGAAAAATTCATCCATGGGAGTCAATGTAACGGTTCCGAATGTACGTAATTGGGTACTTTTATTCTCGCCATTACTTTCATATAGCGCAGCTACCGGATTCATATATCCGTTCATTGTCGGATGTTCAATCCAGTTTCCGTTATCGTCTTTCGGACGTTCAGTTGGAATATTGATTAACGCATTTCGGTAAATTTCCCCATTGAAGCTTTTGCCATCTCCTAAGGCTGTATATCTTTGTTCTTTACCCATGATGTTTAAATTAAACTTTAATAAGTTATCCCACATAGAGTGGTTGATTTCCAATCGTGTGGTTAATACTCTATTGTCTGAGCGTTTGATAATGCCTTGGCCAGACTTATAGTTTATGTTTGCGATATAATTAGAGTTGCGATTACCTCCGCGTAGACTGGCATTAGTTACGTAAGAAATAGGAGTCCTTAATATCTGGTCTAGCCAATCTGTGTCGTAACCATAATCAATAGCGCCGGGTTTCCCTTGTTTTACTAATTGACGGTATTGATTGGCATCCATCATATCTAATCTTTTTTTGATTTGCTGGGTAGTGACATAAGCTTGAATATCAATAGTTACAGGTATCTCTCCTTTCACTTTTTTTGTGGTGATGAAAATAACACCATTATTTCCTCTGGTTCCATAAATGGCGGCGGCTGAGCCGTCTTTTATAACATCTATGCTTTCGATATCTTCTGGTGCAACAGTGCTCATATCACCCGGAACTCCATCGACAATAACTAATGGCACCCGGTCTCCTTTTAGTGAGCCGATACCACGCAATACAATTTGGGATGAAGACGTCGGATCACCATTTGGCATGACAATGCCAAGTCCCGCAACCTTTCCTTGAAGCAACTGGGCTGCGTCTTGCACTGAACCTTGAATGAATGTTTCACTTTTTATGCTGGAAATAGATGAAGTTAATTCCCCTTTTTTCTGTGTACCGTAGCCAACCACTACCACCTCGTCTAATTGTTGCGTATCTTCTACTAAACGAATATTGATTTGTTGTTTCCCATTTACAGGAACATCTTGTGTCAAATATCCGATATAGGAAATCTGCAAGATGGCAGAAACAGGAACATCTAACGTATAATTACCATCCATATCTGTAATAGTTCCGTTAGTTGTTCCTTTTATAACGACGTTAGCACCGATAATAGGTTCTCCGGATTTATCTGTAATTGTTCCTGAGACCTTATTGTTATCCTGTTGTTGTTCTGCTTTTTCATCTTTCTTCATCAACATGATATTACTGCCTTCAATCGCATATCCAATATTCGTGTTTCTGAAAATTTGTGACAAAACATCCATTACCGTTTGGTCTTGAGCGTGTACGGATGCTTTACGGTTTAAGTCGATTTCATTTGTATTATAAATGAATAAATAATCAGTTTGCTGTTCTATCTGTTCTAAAATTGAATGCGTAGATTCATTATTAGCATTGATATTGATGCGCATCGTTTGTGAATGTACGGATGCGAGTAAGCTGAAACTGAATACAAATAATGCAATGAATGTTAATCTCATTATTCGAAATGTTTTGTCTTCTGTGTTAAAAGGGGACATAAAATGCCCGTTACAAATTTTTTTCATACATTTGTAATGTCTTATTTGTTAGTACTAAATGAATTTATTTTCGCAAGTCTGGTACTGACTTACGGAAGGGGGATGTTGCAGCATCTCCCTTTTTGTGTAATTTGTGCTGTTAATTGTTTGTTATGTTTTCATTCTCTATATTCTGTATTTAAAAGGTTAACGACTAAATATTTATTTTATCACGATTAGATTCGTCTCTTCATTTTTTGTATAAGTGAATTTATGTTTTAATTGTAATACTTTCAATACATGGTCAATTCCGTCTTTGATACGGAATTTGCCGGAATAACGGTATTGAAGTAAGGATGGTCGTTGAACATCAATTTTAATATCATAATAAAGCTGTAACTTTTCTATTAAACTTTGGATCGACTCGTCTTCGAAACAGAATAATCCCTCTTTCCATTTAAAGTAGTTGTAGTCAGGAATATGGGATGTATTTAATCCTTCCTGACTTGCGATCGCCATCTCGTTCGGCTTTAGGCGTAATCTTTTCGGCATAGTTAAGGAAGATATTTCTACGCTGCCATTTAATAATGCTGTCTCAAATAAAGGACTGTTGTGATATGCCTTAACATTAAATTCGGTACCCAATACATGAATTGCGTATTTTTCGGTTTGTACGGTAAAAGGACTATTTTCATTGTGCTGGACAGAGAAGTAACCTTCGCCGTCTAATTCCACGTTTCGGGTGTTTGCGCTGAATTGTTCAGGAAATTTTAGGGTTGAGCGAGAGTTTAGCCATACATGCGTACCATCGGCTAAGGTGACCTCTGCCCGTTGTCCGGCAGGGACATGAATGGTTTGCATTTGTTTCTTGTTCGATTGTTGTATCTGCAGTTGTTTGCTTCCCCAAAAGCCGATTAGAAAGATGGCTGCGATTTTTAAGATCTCGGCCATTATCTTCCGTATGGAATAATGTACTTTCTTTACGGAATTTGTCTTATCTGTATTGGCTTGCCAAAGTGAAATGTCATATAATTTGCGTAAAACCAGAAATTCACGCATGTTTTCAGGGCTTTCGTCTAACCATGATGCTATTTTCAGTCTTTCTTTCTCTGAAACCTCTCCTTTTATGTATCGTTGTAGTAATTCCTTCATGGTATCTATTAATTTCGCTTTATAAATAATAAACGATGCTGCAAGATAGATCCCTAGTGGAAAAACGAGAAAAGTCAAGAAAAAAGAAAATAGAATAAGGGAAGATAATCTTTTAGATTGATACGTAATACTTTTAAAGTCTTGGTAATGTGGTATTCTACTCCTTTTACGGTGAGGTTGGTTTCTATAGCGATTTCTTTCACTGTTTTGTTTTCGAAACGACTCATCTCGAATATCCTGCGAGTTTGTTCGGGCAATGATTGTAGGGTGCGCTGAAGGATTGTGCGTATCTCTTCCCGGAAAATTTCTTCTGGATCGCAAGCCTCTAAAGTGGATATGCGGATGCTTAGTTCTCGCTTTTTTATTTCTTCTAGATTTTCGATCGCAGCATCATGTACAGCTTTATGGCGTAAGTAGTCGAGAGCTTTATTTCTCAAGATCGAAAGTAAAAGAGCTTCTGTTGCTTCTCCTTTTTGGGTGGAGATTAGTCTCCAATACTTCACAAGAGAATCGGATACGATATCTTCTGCTATCATATCATCATGTACGTATGATTTGGTGAACAGGAATGACCGTCGGTAATTCCGTTCATAAATGATATTAAAATCGTCTCCTTTCATCTTCAATACAGATTTAGCGGTAAAAGTAGGAATTTTTGATAGAAAAATAGTTAAAGTAATCATACTTTCATTTTCCCCGCTTTCCGGTTATCTCAAGTATAATATGGGATGAAAGAAATTGATTGTTATCCATTTATCGCATTGATAGTAAAAGGTTAGAGTGGAAAGAGGTCTTGAATACGGAATTCAGACTAAGTTCTATTTACTCAAAATAGTTGGGGTTATCTGTTTTAATTTTAGATCATTATGAGGCGGTGTCTATATGTGGAGACGGGGCATGCCCCGTCTCTCTCTAAATCCGTTGTTCCTTACCATTCACGATAAATCGCTTGATAGGTTGTTTTACCGGTCTTAATAGGTAACTCCAATCCTTTTCAGTTGTATCTAACGTGATTTCCAATCCATCTTCCAGTTGTTTTACTTTATAATTAATCTTATTATTTCCAACAGGAAGATCTTTCATTTCAATAAAGTCCCAATCTGATGGTAAATTAGGACTTAGGGTCAAGGTCTTTTTATAGGCTTCTGGTTGTATGCCATATATATAACGAATCAAAGGTGTTGCTATACCATAGATGGTCCATGCTTGAACAGGGCAGCCATAATCAGGCATCATCTCATTAATTGATCCCGGAAGTGTACGGCCAAATGTATCGACGATGCGATTGATATACCATAAAGCCTCATCTACACGTCCGTAAGCGCATTCGGCCATCGCTTGTACGCCTGTTGCGATAGTCATCATGCGATCTCTTTCGACTGCGGATAAATAAGGACCATATTCGCCGCAATGCTCTTTTCGTACTTTATCCAATTGCCGAATAGCTCTGTCTTCTGAGGCAATATGAGTTTCTATTGGAGTGCTTATTACCCAATTCTTGTTAGTTAACCATCCTTTCATAATACCAGTTGGATACGCTTCAAATTGTTTATACATATCCTCATACATTGCGATATGCTTTTTCTTGCTATCCTCATATTCCTGTAAGGAAACCTCGGCAACATCCCACCTGTATTCTGTATTACGAACCTGTTCGATAGCACCTTTAGTCGTTTCTAAGGCTTGCTCTCTCGTTCCATAAAAATCACAATAAATTTCTAAATCCTTATCCCAAAATAGGTCGTTTATCCTTTCTTTCAAATCGATTGCTTGCGAGGCGCACTCACTGGCAAATGCTTCTTCTCCCATTATTAAGGCAATCTGCGACATAACTTCCAGTGCTTGCTGGGTATAAACAGAGACATCAATCAATTCCGCATTTAATCCTCTAACTTCCATGATTCCATACCCTTCGGGGAACATATTCTTATTTGTATCCATATCTTTCAAAAGGAAGTTCAGACCTTTTTGCATATAAGGATACATATCTGCAAGGAATTTGTTATCACCAGTCCATTTATAAACATTCCATACAGCGATGACAAAATGAGCAGTCTCTTGAGTATTTCCTTTGTGGCTGACGAATGCGTTGAATGCCATTTCATGCAAAATACGGCCATTCCTATTGGCTTTCTCTGACATCTCTTTGATAACTCTCAATGTCTCTTTTGCTAATTTTTGGTCACCTGTAGCGACAAGGCCTTGTAATGAATAAGAATTATCACAACCGAATAACCATGGATATTCAATTGCGCCCGCTCCCAGAAAGCGTCCTGCACTTTCCATATCTGCCGCAAGCCATTCCGTATTGATTTTGCACCAGTTATAAACCTCTTGTAACTTTTTATCTGGAATGTTAATCCGTCCTCTCTCTAATAGTTGGGTGTAATACATTTTTTTATCTTCCAACATTTCGGAATGGTTCGCTAAGATGTCTTTGTAACTTTTTAGGGCATCCTCCTCACTGTCTTTTGATCCTGCGATGACGAAAGAAAGTTTTTTCTCCTGATTCTTAGGAAGTGTAATCGTATAAGTAGAAGAGGCACTTTTACCCGTTCCTTGCGTATTTATATAAGTAGGAGTATCTAGTTGATAAATACTCGTATGTTGATCCGCTCCCCAAATCACGTTCCAGTTATTACCTAAATCTTTCGCTTTAAAAATGGCATCTTGGGCATCCCAGTTCACGACATCATTTGCGTCTTTTAACCCGATTGTCCCGGATGACCATACAGGCAACAAATCTGTTTTTGCGACAAAATCAAAAAGGACTGTTTGCTCTGAATCCGATACATTTTCGATGGTATAGGTAATAACAACACCATTTTCTCCTTGTGGGCAAAATTGGAAACGATTGACACGGATACTATTATTAAATAAAGGAGCGTACTCAAATTTACTTCCAAAAGGATAATTCGTATATTGTATTGCGTTTTCCAACCAACAAGAATTACCTTTATTATCTGTCATTTTTACCCAAAAGCCATCTAATAGCTTGATCAAATGATTCCAAACTCCTCCCATCTCTCCGGGAGTATGTCCACCAAGATCAGGGAAGTTTCCATCTTGCGTACCTATTATGTAGGTTTTATCTCCTGCTGTCAGATAAGGATTTTTTTCTTGACCCGCTTGATTCGAGATTCCTTCCATGATTGTTTGTATCTCCTCATCTTGAGTGATACTTTCATTTGTTTGACAAGATATAAATCCCCCCAGTAAACAAATGCATAGATAAAGTGACTTTAGATATTGTGTCATATTCAAATCTTTTGTGGATAAAAGTGGAGGGGATATTATGATACCCCCTCACACTTACTATAATTAATATCCCGGATTCTGTGTCAACGTCGGTTTACCATCGACATAGCTTCTATCTATTTCAGTTAGAGGAATAGCGTAATAGCGATGGTTCTTATCAAAAACGGCTCCATTTAAATATTGGATATGTCTTTTTTCTCTTTCGATATATTTATTTAAAAAATCCTCAGCGATATCCCAACGTACCAAATCGAAGAAGAAATGACCTTCTAACGCAAGTTCCAAGCGTTCTTCAAATCGTACACGTTTTCGTAATACATCTTTACTTAGTCCTGCCCATGAATCCTTATAGATATCCACTTTATAATTGGCGGCAGCTGGACCATTGCCAAAAGGTGCTTCATCTCCTAATCTCACGTAAGATCCGTCTTTTGCCCTTTGACGAATCATATTGACATATTCTTTTGCTTTCTCAGGGTTACCAACCTCTACCTCACATTCCGCAGCCCACAATAATACTTGGGCGTATCGAATAATATTGAAATTCATTGCGTTAAATTTTGCTGTATTGTCATAAGCGTATGTAGCAAGTTGGTTTTCTAATATAATCCATTTTTTTTGGTTATAAGGACCTGCGCTGACTTGATCCCTGATCCAAGCTTTTCCCGGGTGCAATCCCCAATCATGATATGGAACGCCTCTACGACCAACGACCCAGTCTAATCTCGGATCTACAGGGGTTTCCATATCCGGTTCCCATGCCTCGCTAGATTCGATATCTTGGTCGTTTTTGAATTCATGGTCAGCGTAAGTGTCAATCATGGGTAGGCCATTTTCGTCTACTTGATAGGCATTTACTAAGTCGAAAGTAGGTTGTTGGAATCCGGCTCCACTTAAGTTTGGTTGATCTGGAGCATTGGGATAAGATAAGTCGAAACCACGTTGGCTACGATCGTAACCAGCTCCCGCTACATTTACCGCTACCTGGTTAGACCATACCACTTCTGCGTTATTGTTTTGCTCCGCATTGAAGTTATCAAAATAATTGTCAAGTAACTTATATTTTCCGCTAGTGATGACTTCGTCTAATAAAACTTTTGCTTCGCTATATTTTTGCTGGAATAAATAAGCCTTGGCCAAGAACGCTTTAGCGGCGTTTTTCGTAGGTCTTCCAGGCTCACTCTGATTATCCGGTAAAATTCCGGTAGCAAAAGAGAAGTCTTCTTCAATATTAGGCCAAATATCTTTGTCATTGGGAACCCTTCTTTGCGGATCTTCTACGTATTCATCAATATAAGGGACCATGTTCCAGATTTTTTTCGCTTCAAAATGATAATATCCTCTTAGGAAACGGGCTTCTGCTCTAATTTCCATTTCACTTTCTTCTGATAAGCCATCAATTTTATTATCATTCAGCATACGAAGTACGTCGTTGCAACGCTCAATAGCTCCATATACCAGTATCCATTTATCCCGGATACGACCATTTTCAGCAGTAGCGACATAACGCTCCATCTGTAGCAGTTCGCCTTGATCGCCGGTAGTACTTCCTTTATGGATATTTCCAGCGCACATATCTCCATAGAAGACATTATCCGGCCCACTTGTTATTCCCCAAACTCCGTTGATAAATCCGTTTAATGGACTATAGCAGGCAATAAGGAGTTTATTCACGGTACTTTCATCTGTTAATACAGACTCATTCAATTTGCCTAATGGTTGTTTATCCAAAAAATCAGAACAACCATTAAACAGGCTAACAGCCATCGTGACGGTTACCCATGTGAACGTTTTTTTCGCTATATGAAATAGATTTTTCATGTTTGTTTAATTTTAAGTATTAGAATGATAAATTGAAACCAATGGAGAATACGCGTGCTAGTGGCATATTATTCATATAATCGACACCCATATTCTTGTCATCGCCGTTCTTAACCTCGGGATCAATGTTGTTATACTTTGTCAATGTCAATAAGTTTTCCGCATTCAAATAAACACGACATTGCTGGAGTCCAATTTTCGAAAGCGTTTGTTTTGGAAGGGTATATCCTAATTCTAATTGTTTCAAACGAATATAAGAACCATCTTCAATTAAGTATGAAGAAACCTTACCTGCCTCATCATTTGGATTCAAGATATTGATCTCCGGCAGTTCCGCATTTCTGTTTTCAGGAGTCCAAGTATTCAATATACGGGTACTTTTATTGAAATAATCTCCCCAGAAATCAAGGCCATCCCTACCGCCTTTCGATGCGAAACAAATATCATTTCCTTGACTGCCTTGGATATAAAGAGACAAATCGAAGTTCTTGTAATAGAAGCGTGAACTCAAAGAGTACTCGAAATCAGGGTGAGGATTACCGATATAGGCCCTATCTTGGCTGTCTATTTTTCCGTCATTATTCACATCTCTATATTTCCAACGGCCGATTGCTTTGTCTGACTGTTCTACATGCGAGTCGACCTCGCCTTGTGTTTGGAAAATACCATCGATCACATAGCCATAGAAAGAGGAAATCGGATGACCTACTTCTGTTCTTGTATATGTGTTCGATATGAATTGATTTGAAGCTAATTTCTTTACCTCATTACGATATCCGGACAAAATGAGCCCTAATTCGTACCGGAAACCATAGTCTGTCGTATTCTGGAAATTGATATTCAATTCATATCCGTTATTTTGCATTTCACCGATATTCATAAATGGGGCACTTGCCACTCCTCCGGTAGAAGGATAAGTAATTCTTTGCAAGATGTCGGTAGTATATTTATGGTAGAAATCGAATGACAAATTCAGTTTATTATTAAAAAGACCTGCGTCGATACCAATGTTTGTTTGTGTAGTCGTCTCCCATTTAAGATCCGGATTACCAATGCTCTCCTTACTGATACCTTGAGTGACAGAGTTTGGATCTCCCGCTATAGGATAGCTGCTAGTTGAGATATTCGTATAATACATGGACGCAAATGCGTAGTTATCGATATCCTGATTTCCTGTCAAACCGTAACTGGCTCTGATTTTCAAATCACTAAGAATATCTTGCCCTTTCATGAAGTTTTCTTCCGTAAGTCTCCATGCGGCGTTTACCCCTGGGAAGTAGCCATATCTATGATTCGCACCAAAACGTGAGGACCCATCTCGACGAATAATAGCCCCTAAATAATATTTGTCTTTATATTGATAATTGACACGTGCGAACAGAGAGAACAAAGCGTATTCATTTGCGTTGCCTGTATTGTCCTTGTTGGATTCGCCAGCGTCAAGGTATCTATAATCGGGATCCTCGATAATAAAATTACTTCTATAAGCAGAGAGATTCTCTATTTTAGAACTAATGGCTTCTGTACCTAGCAAAACATTCAGATTATGTGTTTCACGAAATTTTTTCGTGAAGGTCAAAGTATTGTTCCAAACCAATTCTGATTTACGGCCTCTTGCTTCCTTTAAAGAATTCACTAGCGTATTTGCGTCTCCTTTGTTCCAATAAGTTTTTGGATTGAACTCTTTGGAGCCGCTATCCTCAACGTTTACGCCGACATTTGTCTTGAATTGGAAGTATTTCAAGAAATTGATATCCAAATACAAATTACCTAACAAGTTGAGGTTGTCATTGTAATTCTCTCTTTGATTATAAAGTTGGGCTACCGGATTCTTGGAATCACCTAAACCATTAGCTTTTGTTCCGGCCCAATTACCTTCTACGTCGTAAACCGGAATAAGCGGAGCCATACGTACGGCCTCATGGTCTGATTTGCTTCCTTTGTATTTAGAGTAAGTTGCGCTTAGGTTTGATCCTAATGTGGCGAAGCTCAAAATCTTAAATTGAGAATTGGCTCGTAAAGAGAAGCGATCATAGCCCGCCCATTTTACAAGAGCTTCTTGTTTATAATAGTTTGCGCTCAAGAAATATTTAGACCCATTGCCACCTCCTTGTGCGCTGATATCAATGTTTGTAGTCGGTGCGGGGCGATAAACTTCATCAGCCCAATTAGTTCCGATCTTATTAGCGCGCATAAATTGATTTTCCGCAGTATTATAAGTGCTGAGATCTACCTGGCCTTCCATGGCTCCTGCCGGTAGAATATAATCAGGAATGACGGGTGTAGCTCCGTTGCCATATTGGTCATGCTGTGGTGTTAACCCGGCGTTTCTCATTGCGTTCCACAAGACTTCTCCATATTGTTGGGAGTTTAGCATTTCCGGCAAGTTGGTGGGAAGTTGCACGCCTACGTTTACTTTTACGTCAACGGTAGGTTTTCCTTCTTTACCTTGCTTTGTCGTGATTAAGATAACCCCGTTAGCTGCTTGGGAACCATAGATAGAGGCGGAGGAAGCATCCTTCAATACTTGTACAGACTCTATACTTGAAGGATTTATTTGGGATGCGATCTCGCTTTTTGTAGGAAAACCATCAATGACATACAACGGGCTGTTATTATTCAGTGTTCCGACACCTCGAATACGGATAGCAGGAGCATCGCCAGCTACGCCGGAAGTTGTTACGGACACACCGGATAACCTACCTTGAAGAAGGTTCTGTATATTCCCGGATGATTGAATAGATAAATCCTTCGTAGATATGGAAGAGATAGATCCGGCTACGTCTTTCTTGCGTTGCGTACCATAACCGATAACAACGACATCATCCAATGCTTGTGCGTCATCCTTCATGGTAATTTGGATGTTCGTCTGCCCTTTGGTCGGGATTTCTTGTGTCTGATATCCGATATAGGAAATTTGCAAGATGGCGTTCTCGGAGACCATAAGGCTGAAATTTCCGTTAATGTCGGTGATTATACCGTTTGTGGTTCCCTTCTCCACGATATTTGCTCCAATGATAGGTTCACCAATTGCGTCTTTCACAACACCGGTAATTCTCCGGTTACTCTGTTGTGTAACAGAAGTGTTTTTTCGCATTAACATGATGTTATTACCCTCCATCGCATATGAGATGTCTGTTTGGGTAAAGACAGATGATAACACATCTGCTACGGTTTTATTTTGCGCCTCTACGGAAACCTTACGATTTAGATCTATTTCTTTGGTGTCGTACACAAAGAGATAGTCTGTTTGTTTTTCGATTTCGTTTAAGACAATTTGAGTGTTTGCATTGTTCACATGGATATTGACCCGTGTATTTTGCGAATTAACAGATGCAAACATTCCTGTGGTTGATAGAAATAGTGTTATAAAAGTTAACTTCATAACTCTTTTTGTTTGATTTTTCATACATTTGTAACTCTTGAATTTGATACTGATGATTTAAGTGCATGTGGTATTGATTCTTTCCGGGGAGTGTTGCCGCATTTCCCGGTTTTTATATACCGTTTCTTTTTTGATATTTTTTATCTCATAGGCATACATGATTTATAAGGTTAACATTCTGTTCTTACTTTATGATTATTAGATTCTTATCGTCATCTTTGATGTATGTGAATTTATGTTTTAACTGAAGTACTTTTAATACATGCTCTATTCCATCTTGAATACGAAATTTGCCGGAATAGTGATGTTTCAACAATGAGGGACGTTGGATCTCAATCGTAGTATCATAATAAAGTTCTAGTTTCTTTATTATATCTTGGATTGATTCATTCTCAAAACAGAACAGGCCTTCTTTCCATTTAAAATAGTCGCTATTATTAATTGTAGATTTCTTGAGCATCCTATTCTCTATACTAACGATTTCATTAGGCTTGAGTTGTAATCCATTTCTTAAATTAGGGGAACTGATTTTTACACTACCCTTTAAAAGGGCGGTTTCGAACAAGGATGTGTTATGGTAAGCTTTTACATTGAACTCTGTACCTAATACTTGAACATCATGATTTTGGGTATGTACGGTAAATGGACTATTTTCATTGTGCTGGACAGAGAAGTAACCTTCGCCGTCTAATTCCACGTTTCGGGTGTTTGCGCTGAATTGTTCAGGAAATTTTAGGGTTGAGCGAGAGTTTAGCCATACATGCGTACCATCGGCTAAGGTGACCTCTGCCCGTTGTCCGGCAGGGACATGAATGGTTTGCATTTGTTTCTTGTTCGATTGTTGTATCTGCAGTTGTTTGCTTCCCCAAAAGCCGATTAGAAAGATGGCTGCGATTTTTAAGATCTCGGCCATTATCTTCCGTATGGAATAATGTACTTTCTTTACGGAATTTGTCTTATCTGTATTGGCTTGCCAAAGTGAAATGTCATATAATTTGCGTAAAACCAGAAATTCACGCATGTTTTCAGGGCTTTCGTCTAACCATGATGCTATTTTCAGTCTTTCTTTCTCTGAAACCTCTCCTTTTATGTATCGTTGTAGTAATTCCTTCATGGTATCTATTAATTTCGCTTTATAAATAATAAACGATGCTGCAAGATAGATCCCTAGTGGAAAAACGAGAAAAGTCAAGAAAAAAGAAAATAGAATAAGGGAAGATAATCTTTTAGATTGATACGTAATACTTTTAAAGTCTTGGTAATGTGGTATTCTACTCCTTTTACGGTGAGGTTGGTTTCTATAGCGATTTCTTTCACTGTTTTGTTTTCGAAACGACTCATCTCGAATATCCTGCGAGTTTGTTCGGGCAATGATTGTAGGGTGCGCTGAAGGATTGTGCGTATCTCTTCCCGGAAAATTTCTTCTGGATCGCAAGCCTCTAAAGTGGATATGCGGATGCTTAGTTCTCGCTTTTTTATTTCTTCTAGATTTTCGATCGCAGCATCATGTACAGCTTTATGGCGTAAGTAGTCGAGAGCTTTATTTCTCAAGATCGAAAGTAAAAGAGCTTCTGTTGCTTCTCCTTTTTGGGTGGAGATTAGTCTCCAATACTTCACAAGAGAATCGGATACGATATCTTCTGCTATCATATCATCATGTACGTATGATTTAGCGAACATGAACGATCGTTGATAGTTTCGTTCGTAAATAATGTTAAAATTGTCTTTTGCCATTATAAGCTGAGTAATAAAAATAAGATTACATGACTTCTGGAGTAAAACTAAGTTCTTCAAAGTTCCCTAGGAACTATATTCGGTATTTACAAACTACGCTTCTTCCTAATTCACATATTGTATCTACAGAGCGTAAATAGACTAACCGGTGGGACTTTTATGCCCTGAAATCATATAGTTATGTCAATAAAATATAAGACAATATTGATTTAGAATAGAAAAGATTGTGTTTTGCTAAAAGAAATCAATATATTTGCCTTATCTTTTGGAGTTTTAACATAAAAGGCATTTGGCACTAAATAGTCATGAACATAGTTCCTAGGGAACTATTTTCTTCATTCCTACAGAAGACAAAAGTTTCGTGCCGAAGAAACCTTAGTTTCCCTATATAGAAACAAAAGTTTCCTAAGCGGAAAACAAAGGTTTTAGCGGTATAAAACTTTAGTTTTTCATGGATAAAAACTGTATAAGCTTATATGTTAATGTTTTGTCTGTATAAGGAAGAGACCGTATGATGATTGCGGCAAGTGTGGAGAGATCGTTCTGTTTAGAGATAGAAAAGTAGTAAATGATGGTAGATAGGGCCTGATAATTGTAGATGTTTTTTATCTACCACCATAGGCTAAACCGTCTAAAGATAGATGATTACAAGGATAGTTGTAGATGTTGTAGATAAATTGGATATTTTTGAACCTTAGTCAGTAAGAGAGAGTACTGTTCGTGAGTTGATGAAGGAGATCTCCTCATTGGCTATTCGCTTATCTGGATTTGGGAAAATTACGAGATCAAATACGAAACATCCCGTTTCTTTCGTTGTTATATGGAGGATTATCCATATATTTGTAAATAAACTAGGTAAGCTTATGGCAGCGAAGAAAGATAGAGTACTTTGGGCTGATGACGAGATTGATTTGTTGAAACCGCATATCTTGTTCTTGCAGGACAAAGGGTATGAGGTCGTTCCGGTGGTGAGCGGGCAAGACGCTATTGACTGCTGTAAGGAACAATCGTTTGACATTATTTTTCTCGATGAGAATATGCCCGGCTTGACAGGATTGGAGACGCTGTCGCATATCAAGGAGATCGCTCCGAATGTGCCGGTCGTGATGGTGACTAAAAGTGAGGAGGAAAGTATCATGAATCAGGCGATCGGAAATAAGATCGCGGATTATTTGATCAAACCGGTAAATCCCAACCAATTGCTTCTCTCTATCAAGAAGAATGTCCATAAGAACGTGATTATCTCCGAGACGACCACGGTGGGTTATCAGCAGGAATTCGGTCGTATAGGTATGCAAATCAATGATTCCTTGACCACAGACGACTGGATGGAGGTCTATAAGAAACTAGTGTACTGGGAATTGGAACTGGAAAGCAGCCAAGTGGCAATGACAGATATGCTCCGTATGCAGAAGGAAGAGGCCAATAACGCTTTTGCCAAATTCGTGAAGAAGAATTATGTGGACTGGATACAGAATCCGGCCGATCGCCCGTTGATGAGCCCCGACCTGTTTAAGAAGAAGGTTTTCCCAATGTTGGATAATGACGAGAAGGTTTTCTTTATATTGATCGATAATTTCCGGCTGGATCAATGGCGGGTGGTAAAAGAATTGCTTACTGAGTATTTTACGTTTGACGAGAGCTTGTATTATAGCATACTGCCAACCGCCACGCAATATGCCCGCAACTCTATATTCTCGGGCTTGATGCCTTCGCAAATAGAGCAGATGTTTCCGGATTTGTGGGTAGATGAGGAGAGCGAGGAAGGTAAGAATTTGAATGAGGCTCCATTGATTCAAACCCAGATCGATCGGTTCCGTAAGAAATATACCTTCTCATATAATAAAGTACACGATTCCCAATATGGAGAGAAATTGTTGGCTACGATCCCTTCTCTTACTCGTAATCAACTGAATGTGATTGTGCTGAACTTCGTGGATATGCTTTCGCATGCTCGTACGGAGAGTAAGATGATCCGCGAGTTGGCGCAAAGCGAGGCGGCCTATCGCAGTTTGACTAAATCATGGTTCCAGCACTCTTCTACGCTTGAGTTGTTCAAACGAATCGCCGAGCGGGGAGGAAAAGTAATCGTTACGACCGATCATGGAACGATTCGGGTAACGAATCCGATCAAGGTGATAGGTGATAAGAATACGAATACCAATCTACGCTATAAGGTAGGCAAGAACTTGAACTACAATCCAAAAGAGGTATTTGAGATCCGGGACCCGGAAAAAGTAGGGCTTCCCTCCCCGAATCTAAGCAGTAAGTATATTTTCGCCTACGGAGAGAATTTCTTCGCTTATCCGAATAATTATAACTACTACGTATCCTATTATAAAAATACATTCCAGCACGGAGGAATCTCGATGGAGGAGATGTTGGTGCCGTTTATTACGATGGAACCGAAATAAATATCGTTTTTTTGTTCGTGGATGGTAGGTTTTGTTTAATTTTGCGAAAAAAGAAGTATGTTTATCCATAATGAAATACGTAAGAATCTTTCCTTGTTCTCTGATATATGTAAGAATCATGGGATAAAATCGTTGTATGCGTTTGGATCTTCAGTGACAGAGCAATTCAATCCACAGAGGAGTGATATTGACTTGTTGGTAGAGATGGAGGATATGGATCCTTTAGAAAAAGGAGAAAAATTACTTTCTTTATGGGATAAGTTAGAAGATTTTTTTCAAAGAAAAGTAGATCTGCTTACTCGGAAAAGTTTAAAAAATCCATTTCTTTTGGAGAATATCGATAAAACAAAAATTCTATTGTATGACAATAAAAGAAAAGAAGTATTTGTCTGACATGATGAGGGCGATAAGCTTGATCGAGTCGTTTACCGCAAATACTAGATCTTATACAGAATATACAATGGATCTAAAGACGCAGAGTGCGGTGGAAAGGCAATTGGCTATTATAGGTGAGGCTTTAAATCAATATGACAAACAACCGGAACGTATATCGCTGAATAATACGCGGCAAATTGTTGGTTTCCGTAATCGGATTATACATGCTTATGATAGTTTGGATGACACATTGGTTTGGGCGATAGTCGTTAATCATTTACCGGCGTTAAAAAGTGAAGTGAAAACATTATTGGAAAATTGTTAAGTTAGATAAGATGAGCACGATAAAAATAGAAAGTTTGGATAAGATCCATGAGGCGGCTAAGGAGTTTATCGCCGGGATGGATGATCGTACGGTCTTTGCCTTCTATGGTCCGATGGGGGCCGGTAAGACTACCTTTATCAAGGCGATCTGTGAGGAATTGGGTGTGGAGGATGTGATCAACAGCCCCACATTCGCTATTATCAATGAGTACCGTAGCGATACGACGGGAGAATTGATTTATCATTTTGATTTTTACCGGATCAATAAATTGAGTGAGGCGGAGGATATCGGAACAGAAGACTATTTCTATAGCGGAGCTTTATGTTTTATTGAATGGCCGGAGAAAATAGATGAGTTGTTACCCGGAGATGTGGTAAATGTCACGATCTCGGAGAATCCGGACGGTTCACGTACTGTAGAGGTTAAGTAAGTCTATGGATCCTTCCGAATACTTTATCTTATCCTTGTTTATCGCTTTGGGATTGTTCTCAATCGTAGCGGCGATCTGTAATTTTGATTGGTACTTTAAAACCAGCGGGGCGATGACTTTCGTGAACTGGTTCGGTCGTGGCGGCGCACGTATCTTCTATGCGTTGTTGGGAATCGGGCTGATCGCTTGTGGGGCGCTGGGACTTATGTATTGGTGATAAAAAGTAAATTATACTTACTTGTCCTAGTAAGTATAATCAAAATGCCTAAGTAAGTATAACTTCGTTGTCTGATGAAGTTATACTTACTTTGAGAAAGGCCCTATTCCGCTAATTGGAAATCAAGTTGCTTACGTTCCAAATTCGCTTGCGCTACTTTGATAGTGATAGGGTCTCCCAAACGATATTGACGTTTCTTGCGACGGCCCAATAAACAATAATTCTTCTCATCAAACTCATAGTAATCATCATCCAGATCACGGATTGGTACAAGCCCCTCGCATTTATTCTCGTTCAGTTCTACGTAAAGTCCCCATTCGGTGACACCGGAGATAACGCCGTCGAATACCATGCCGAGCTTATCCTGCATGAATTCTACTTGCTTATATTTGATGGATGCACGCTCTGCGTTGGCGGCGACTTGCTCCATGCTGGAACAATGATCGCATAAATCCTCATACTTCTTTTGTATAACGCTACGGCCACCGGCTAGATAACGTTCCAGCAATCGGTGTACCATCATATCCGGATAACGGCGGATAGGAGAGGTGAAATGTGTATAGTATTCGAAAGCCAAGCCATAGTGGCCGATATTCTCCGTGGAGTAACGGGCCTTTTGCATGGCACGGATCGCCACTGTCTCGATCAAGTTCTCTTCCGGCTTTCCTTGTACATTGTCCAATAAGGAGTTGATTCCTTTGGAGACATCCGTCTTCGTGCCGTCTGTTTTCAACTTATAGCCGAAGCGACGGATAAAAGAGGCGAAATTCTCCATTTTATCTGGGTCCGGAAGCTCATGGATACGATAAACAAATGTCTTCTTAGTCTTTCCTTTAGGAGGACGGCCCACGAACTCGGCTACGGTACGATTTGCCAATAGCATGAACTCCTCGATTAACTTGTTAGCGTCTTTTGAAACCTTGAAATAAACACGGACCGGTTTCCCTTGTTCGTCGATCTCGAATTTGACCTCATAGCGGTCGAAGTTGATAGCGCCACTCTTGAAACGACGTTCCCGCAATTTCTTGGCAAGGTCGTTCAAGGCTAGAATCTCCTCTTTATAATCTCCCTCGCCGGTTTCAATCACCTCTTGTGCCTCCTCATAGGTAAAGCGGCGGTCGCTCTTGATGACGGTATGTACCACGCGTGAGTTCTTCACTTCGCCTTTTTCCGTCATTTCAAAGATGACGGAGTAGGCAAGCTTCTCTTCGTCGGGGCGGAGTGAACAGATGAAATTACACAACCGTTCGGGGAGCATTGGGATGGTGCGGTCTACGAGGTAAACGGATGTG
>ENA-OVFU01000186-OVFU01000186.1-human-gut-metagenome-genome-assembly--contig:-NODE-186-length-54014-cov-5.222428_pt1 | contig 54014 bp, 46 predicted proteins | sample MGYA00237764_ERZ505407 | MGnify/ENA primary metagenome ERZ505407 (study PRJEB26158, sample SAMN06016366) | human gut metagenome | biome: human gut; feature: ankylosing spondylitis patient; material...
TCAATACCGCAAATCCAGTTTTATCAGATATAATTGATAAAATACGAATTTCGACGCAATCAGACAGTTATACCGAACGAAGTTGGGCTATGCGTTTTTATTGTGTCAGGCACCATTGTTTATGATTAAAGTATAGCTCTTTGTCTCATTTTATCTACCATCCAGACCTTGCAAACCTGTAAACCGGAGTTGTCAAATATGTGTTTCCATTGAATACCGCATAAATCAGGATATTCTATCTTATTTTTGAGACGAAGCGATGACCTGCCTGAGCTGCTCTAAATCCTGTTCATCCGGATGTGAAACTGCTCTGTCAAAATTTTCTATCATAGCATCAATATTCGGAACTGGCAGTGGACTATTCTTCATTTTCATATAACGCTCTCTCACGGAATTTGGCATTTTCCCCTGACACATATAACTGCCACGCAAAATGTTACTGCGATCAAGATTTTTTTCTACCTTTTTCAGAATCTTATCAAAGTATTCCGTATCACCTCCGAATCCGGCTGTGCCGAACAAAAATACTTCTTTGTCTTTGATTTTTTTCAAAAAAGTTTCTATCTCAGCGTTACAATGTCCCTTATCCGTCCAAAATCCAACATAATAACAATCTGCATCCAAAGGAGCTGTCTCCGGAGAACCAAAATATTTTATTGTTTCTTCCGGAAGGACATTACGGATCTCATCAGCTAATTGCTTTGTATTACCTGTTTTACTGCTGAATACAACTGCATTTTTCATATTTTTAATTTCATGCAAACATTCTTTTTCCATCTTTTACCTCCATAAAATCCAGCTTACAAATTCCTTTTGATTTGCATAGGCACAGTATAGCATAATTACCGTGCCTATGCGATAACTTTACTGCTTCTTTCGATATGAACTCATTTTTTCCATCGGCACCTCCGGATAGAAGTAAGTAAGAATTGTTGCTTTCGGAACACCTGCCGCAAGTGCTTTCTTCACTTCCTCTTTCTGCTCCGGTGTATATGACCAGTGAAGCATTCGGTTCGTGATAGAATTGACCATAGTGGTCAATATAAAACTCACAGGCTTCAATCAGGAACTGATTCTTTGACTTATATATCTTTGGATTAAGCCCCTTTATGACCTCATTGATTTTAGCGTGTTGAGGATTGAGCAGATTCAGTCGGAATGTGCTCTCCATAATATGCCTTCGTGCCATATGACTACCCCCTATGCAAGTCTCTTAGCAGTTTTCAGTCCCATAATGGCAAGCTGTTCATATCCTCTGGCATTTGCCTTTACATCAAGGATATAAGAGATATTCTTTGCTTCGTGATTGCTGAAATTCTTCATTACCACTGCCCCGCCACCTACAAATACAATCGGTGTAGTTTTAAGGTTATAACTAAACTCACGGATTGAGTTATATACCTTTTCAACAAAGTCCTCTATCTCAGCCTTGATAATCGCAAGGTATTCATCATCTATATCAGACCTGCCATATCGCATAATATTCTGGATTTCTGTTTCATCAACTTCCCCGTTGAGCTGTCTTACACACTGCTCATTGATAGAACGCATACAGGTAATAAGTCCTCTCGGCACGGTAACACACTTTGATTCGTCCGGTGACTTGTTAATCACGGGCATAATATCTATTGTCCAGCTACCGATATCAACAACCAGCGTTTTCTTTGCCATAGTCGGTATCTTGTCAACCACTGCCGCATAGCACTGTGGGAATACCGCCACATCGTCAATCTCAATATGGTATGCTTCATTTTCATATCTGAAATCAACACGCTTATTCTTGGTCAGGTATTTAATAAAGTTATTTCTCTCTGCTCCAAATCGGGTAAGTGGAAGTCCTACTGCAAGAAATACCTTTGCATCTGACAATCCTCTTTTCTTCAATTCCTTTGCGACTGCTGCCAGTGTCAAAAGATAAAAGCTGTCATCTTCAACCTTTGTATCTTTCACTTCCTGCCTTACTGTTCCAATCTTGTAATACTTACCGTCGTACTCAAGAACATCTCCAAAAAGTGCCGGAGTAGTTGTAATCTCCTTTACCCCTGTGACAAATACCTGAGTTACGGTTTTCATCATTGACCAGCCGTGATCAATTCCTATTACTTCTAACTTGTTATTCATTTTTCTGTTCCTCCAAATCTTACTAATTTTGTTCATACAGCTACCCGTACCTTTCGGTTTGTGTTTCTATCCTATTTTCCTTGTCTCTGAAATATCTGCCAGCGATTTATATTCGATCACACTCTGCTCTTGCTTTCATAAGACAATACTTCCATATACAGCCACCTCTCTTTTTGCGAGATGACTTACATTCAGACCAAATCAGCTTCTTTTCTGCCATCTCCTGCTCATTTCCAATAAAAAAGGCAGGACAAACAGCCGGATACACTTTTCAGTGCAAAGCTAATTTAGTCCTACCTAAAATTATTACTATTCAATTTTCACCTCTCTTGGGTACACAAAGCACACTCAGCCCATGAATCTGAACTGCTCTATGTAATGGTCATATTTCGGATTGATATGTCAGCGCTGCCCTATCCTGTACCGATTTAAAGGTATAAAAATAAGGACTAAATTAGTTCCAACCCCTTGATTTTACTGGGTTTCTTCTAACTTGTCCCAATTATAACTCAAGCACCTATAAAAACGGTGTCATAATCATCCCAGTTGTCAACTGTATTGTATTCAAGTTCCACATCTCTTGTCTCAGGATTATTATGTTCCTGAGTTACCCTGCTGTTTTTGTTAGTCCAATCCAGATCATCACTTGTATACACGTCTGTCGGCACAAGCTCAAACAGATCTCCGTCTGTCTCTTCTGCAATATTCTCTGCAACAGCCTTTGTATTTCCTGATGCCGAATAATATACTACAAGTACCTTTGATGACTCTCCATTATTACTTTCAATCTGTGTCGACTTAAGTTCCTGTTTAGTTTTAGTTGCTTCTCTGTCTTTACTTGATGTACATCCTGCAATGTTAACACATGCAAGTGTTCCGATAAGAATTGCCGGGATTAGTTTTTTAATACTCATATTTGCTCCTTTACTGTTTTATCTCATTAATTTTTCTCTTTTATATTTTTTGCATAACGCTTCGATGGTCTGCTTATTATCAATAAAATAAATATCAATACCGCAGTAAACGACAGACTAAGCGGATATGTCATCATGATTGTTCTAAATGTTCTACTTTGCAGAAATATTAAGCTACTATTTTTTCTGTATCTTTGAACCACCAAATACCTGCGACATTGGTATATTGTCGAGCATCTCATCTATTGCTTTTACTTCATCTTTTGTCAGTTTTATCTCAGATGCTTTCATGTTCTCTTCCAGTCTGCTTACCTTTCTTGTTCCCGGAATAGGAACGATATACGGTTTCTTTGCACTCATCCACGCAAGTGATATCTGGGCCGGTGTAGCTTTTTTCTCCTCTGCCAGAAGTTTTATCCAGAGTATAAATTCCTTATTTTCTTCAATTCCTTCATCACTAAACTGTGGCATCATGCTTCTGTAATCTCCCGGTTTTTCGAATTGTGCATGGGAATTATACACAGCTGTAAGGAAACCATTCGCAAGTGGAGAAAAAGCAACAAATCCTATTCCTAATTCTTCAAGTACAGGGAATAATTTTTCATAGTCCCTATACATCATGGAATATCTGTTCTGGATCGCAGTTATCGGACATACTTTATTAGCGCGTCTGATCGTATCTTCATCTGCCTCTGAAAGTCCCCAGTGCGTGATCTTTCCCTGTTCAATCAATTCCTTCATTGCCCCTGCTGTCTCCTCAATTGGCACCGTCGGATCTATACGGTGGATATAGTATAAGTCCAGATGATCTGTGTTAAGACGCTTCAATGAGCCATCGATCGACGATTTAATTGTCTCCGGTCGTCCATCCGGGATCAACGGTTTATTAACAGTTGTTGCTGTTTCATCAAATCGTATGCCACACTTTGATGCCAGCACTATTTTGTTTCTATATGGCTTCAATATCTTTCCAAGCAGTTTTTCATTGTGATGCGGGTCTTCTGCTGTTCCGTATATCTCTGCTGTATCAAAAAATGTACAGCCACAGTCTATGGCTTTATCTATCAAAGCCTCTGCCTCTTTTTCTGTCGATACAGTTCCGTATGCATGGCTCATTCCCATACATCCTAATCCGATTTCTGATACTTCCAAGTCTCTTCCTAAAATTCTTTTCTCCATGTTTAAACGCACCCTTTCTTTCTATCACTTATTTTCCTAAAATAAGTATACGAAAAAGAGACTTCCATAAGAAGTCTCCTTTCGTTAATCAGTTTAAACCCAGAGGTTAAGGTTTATTTATAAGATCCCTGATAGATTGCAACACAATCTTCATCAGTAAGCTTATACATATCATTCTCGAAGTTAATTCCAAGAGTAGCTCTTGCATTTTCAGCCATCTTTGGAAATTCCTCAGGTGTAATTCCATAATCAGACATTTTAAGGTCTGTTACATTACAGTCTTCCTGTAATTTAACAAGCATTGTTATAAAATCTTCTGGTTTTTTTGCATCTTCCATACCCATAAGCTTTGCCATTTCAATGAAACGATCATCACAGACATGCTTATCGATAAAGAAACTATAAAATGCTTTTGAAATCATAATAAGACCGGCTCCATGAGGAAGCTTCTCATGATATGCCGAAAGTGCATGCTCAAGCGGATGTGCACTGACGCATGTTCCAACTGTCATCTGTATGCCTGAAAGATAACTTCCGAATGCAACATTACTCATTGCCTCAATGTTTTCAGGCTCACGAATTGATGTAACAAGATTGCATGACACATTTCTGATTGCCTCTGCAGCAACCATCTTGCTGAATTCATTTCTATTTGCGGAAATATATCCTTCAGTAGAATGGAATAATGCATCAAATCCCTGGTATGCCTTGAATGCAGCCGGAACACTTGTCATCAATTCAGGATCAACGATCGCAAGGACCGGCATAGTTCCTGTACCAAATACTCCTGTTTTCTCCTGGGTATCCGGATTGGTAATAACACCGCCGCCGTCAGTCTCTGAACCTGTACCGGCTGTTGTTGTAATAGCCACGATTGGAAGTGATGGCATCGGTGGCCACTGTTTCTTTCCTGTTCCAAACATAACATAATCCCAGAGATCATCACTCTCATTAGTTGCCATAATGCCGATTGCTTTCGAAGCATCCATTACGCTTCCGCCACCTAAAGCAACGATAAAATCACAGCCATTTTCTTTCGCAAATTTTCCGCCCTCTTCAACAACAGGCTTTGTAGGGTTTGAACCCACTTTATCAAAAATAACATATTCCACATTACTTTGCTTCAATTCGTTCTCGAGTCTGTCTAAATATCCGTTTGCACGTGTAGATTTACCATTTGAGATAACAACCAATGCCTTACTTCCATGAACAGCTCCCATTGGTGTATTTATCTGTGTATGAAGTTCATTTAATTTACCTGCTCCAAATAACGCATTTGTTGGTATTGAAAAATTAAAACTCATTATTTCTTCTCTCCCTCCGGAAAAATGATCTTAAAAACAAAGAAAAATATTATCATAGATACTCCACCTGTAATAAATGTAACAAGAATATTGTATATTGCAGGCGGTACATAAACAGCCGCGATAGGCATCCACAGATTATTCAGTCCATTGCATATCAGTGATATGACTACCCATGCCAGAAAATACCAGATTGCCTGATATACCGGATTGCCCTTACTTTTAAATGTGATATTTCTCTGTAAAGGAAAATTGATGCACTGTGCAAGAAAAGATCCTGTTTCATAACTTATAAAATAACCGAGACCACCACCTATCATCACTGCACCCGATGCATCTCTTAGTACATCATATCCCAACAGGCTCCATGTAAATTTTACACCAAGTATATTCATATTTTTTCTTGGCCACATAAATTCTGTTCCGGCAAGTCCTATTCCAAGGATGTGAGGCATAAACGTAAATACCAGATACTGAAATATTGTCACTCCCATGCTAAAAACGAAGAAATAAAATATCTGATATACCCATTTGGATAATTTAGGATGTTTTTCTGTAAATGATTTCCAAAATTCCATTTCATTTTCCTCCGTTTGAATTAAGTTTCTTTATATACTTTTTATTGAGTCTCCTGTTTCTGAAAAATCCTGTAATAACAATTCCGAATCCTTTGAAAAAATGACCGTTTACAACCATCATTACACCGTCTATCATTTCCATACTTACAATTCCGCCTGTCATTTTGGCAATTGCCCTGAATGGAATATTGTATTGGAATAAAAGATTTAGGTCGGTCTTACCCAGCTCTTCATTTTTTTTCAACTTATTTGTAAGTATTTTATAGATAAAACGCGCAAGAGCACTCTTGGCATAATACATCTGGCAGACAGCATCATTTACATCCAGCTCACCGCGCCATTTTCCATCGGGAATCGTTCTGTCAAGTAATTCTTCAAATTCTTTATCAGACACTTTCTGTATATTTCCGGAAAAATAAGATGGCATATGATCTTTTGAATATGGATATTCTGTTGTTGTACCGTCAATATTTATCTGCCCTGTATGCCTTATATCCTGACAATCCGCTCCGACCATCACCTGATATTCTCCGGCTTCGACTTCCCATTTTGAAGTAATGATATTCCAATATCTGAATGTTTTATCATCAAAATCTATATTTATATTTCTGCTTTCACCAGCCTTAAGAAATACCTTTTTGAAGCCTTTTAATTCCTTATCCGGTCTGAAAATCTTTGCATCCTTTTTGCCTATGTAAAGCTGGATTGTTTCTGCGCCGTCAACATCGCCTGTATTTGTCACTGTAATCCTTATGCCATCGTTATTGACGATAAGATCACTGTACTTGAAATTTGTATAAGATAATCCATAGCCAAACGGATACAGCACTCTTATGTTTGCTGTATCATAATATCGGTAGCCGACAAAAATTCCTTCCCTGTATTCAGAGTTTCTCTCCACACTTGGAAAATATCTCAGTGAAGGTGTATCCTCATATCTGACCGGATATGTTTCATTGAGCCTGCCTGACGGATTTATTTTGCCTGTTATTATATCAAGCATAGCTCGGGCTCCGGCCTGTCCGTACAGGTAACCGTGAATGATGCCCTTAAGGCAATGATGCCATGACATTTCTATTGCTGATCCTGCACTTAGCACACCTACTATATTTTTATTTACCTTTACCAGTTCCTCAAGCAAATGTATCTGATTCTGCGGTATTCTCATGTGATTTCTGTCCACACCCTCAGATTCACTAAGTTCATCGAGTCCGAAACAGTAAATAACCACATCAGCCTGCTCTGCCAGATCAATTGCTGCTTTTTCCATGATAGCATCTATTCCGCCTGAACGAAGATAACCTCTTGTGCATCCTACAACATGAAGTGTAGTATTATTGATCAGCATATTCATGTGCTCTACAGAGGTTGCATTCACAACTGACGAACCCGAGCCCTGATATCTCGGAACATAAGCAAAATCACCTATAAGAGCCACCCTTGTATCCGGTTTAAGCGGCAGTATATTGTCACTGTTTTTCAATAATACCGCACTCTCGGCAGCGGCTCTGTAAGCCAGATCATTATGCTTTTTAAATCCTTTATCATCTATTTTTTCTCGTTCCTGTGAAAGCTCAAAAACTGCCTCAAGCATGCGGTCAACGCTGTTATCAATAGTGCTTTCCTTAATTCTGCCTTCTTTTACAGCTTTTATAAGCTGCCTTGCCGAATCAAGTCCGGGATTTGGCATTTCCAGATCAGATCCTGCCTGTACACCTTTAACATGATCATTTGATCCGCCCCAGTCAGTTATCACTATGCCGTCAAATCCCCATTCATCACGCAATATATCAGTAAGAAGATGTGCATTTTCGTTGGCATATGTTCCGTTTACCTGATTGTAACTTGTCATTATCGCCTTCGCATGACCTTCCTTAACAGCTATTTCAAAGCCTGTCAGATAAATTTCCCTGAGCGTCCTCTCATCGACAACTGCATTCATAGCCATTCTTCTTAGTTCCTGGCTGTTTACCGCAAAATGTTTCGGACATGCATATACACCCTGGCTCTGTATGCCTCTTATATATCCGGCTGCCATTTTTCCTGCAAGATATGGGTCTTCTGAAAAATACTCAAAATTTCTGCCACAAAGCGGATTTCTCTTGATATTAAGTCCGGGGCCAAGGACGATATCAACACCCTGTGTATTGGCCTCCTGTCCAAGCGCCTGCCCTATTTTATCTCCAAGCTCCGGATCCCAGCTGTTTGCAACCGTTGCAGCTGTTGGGAAGCATGTGGCAGGAAGGGAGGGATTGAGACCAAGATGGTCTCCTGTCCCTGCCTGCTTACGAATGCCATGAGGTCCATCAGAACAGTAAATTGAAGGTATTCCAAGCCTGTCTAGATTCCATGTCTGCCATTCGCCTTTGCCGCTTAATAATGCTGCTTTTTCTTCTAAAGTCATTTTATCTATGATTTCTTTATGTTTCATCTTACTCACCATCGGTTACGATAATCTGATCATTATTTCTTTTCTTACGGTATCTGATGATCAAAGCTGCTTCTGCTGCAATTAAGAGTACAGCCAGAATCGCATCTGCTGCATAGATCATTTTAAGCCATCCCGGAGTCTCACCCGGCACATAATTTTCATACGCAGAACTGTTTACTGTTGTATACAGAATGTTTTTAACAGCTTTTCTCATGGCGATAACTGATGTAGCACTAAGATCTGTCATGATAGCATCATTTCCTGCTGTTCCGAGCATCATGTCGGTTCCTCCTCTTACAGCTCTGTCTGCATCCATATATCCATAGTTGCCAAAGTAATCTGATATAACCATTCCTTTGTATCCCCATTCACCTCTCAGCACATCATTAAGCAGCTGTGTACAGCTTCCTGCCCACTCTGTACCAAGGAAATTGTATGAAGACATGACAGCTATCTTTCCATCCGGATATGCTTTTATGGTATCCTCAAATGGTTTGAAATATATTTCACGCATTGCCTGCTCATTGCTCCAGGTCGTAAGGAATGCATTTCTGTTTATCTCCTGCTCATTTAAAACAAAATGTTTGATAAACGGATACATTCCGGCATTTACTATTCCTTCAACCTCTGCTTTTGCCATTTCCGCACTTAATTTACTGTCCTCTGAATAATATTCAAAGTCACGTCCACCGAATGCACTTCTGTGAATATTCATAGATGGTGCATACCAGCCGGTTACATGATAATCCGCAAATTCCTGTCCCATGGCCTCAGAAAATGCTACTGCAAGCTCTGTATTCCATGTCTGTGCCAATATTATCTCTGAACAGAAACCTGTTCCGAATATTCCAAGAGTACTAGAGTTTACTCCTGCCGGTCCGTCTGTATCAAGAATACGTATCTTGTCAATAGATCTTACTGCAATATTCTGATGTCCGCCAAAGGCTATAAGGTCAACCATCTCGTCTACCGTCATCTCATCAAGCAGATCTTCCCAGCGGTCATCATCGTAAGAAGCTCCCCTCAGGTCAAATAACTCTAGACCATTGTCAGCTCCTGTTGTAGGCATCTTATCGTCATCATTATCATAATCGGTCGGATCATATGTACCGTTTCCATAAATGGTTCCGTCTAACTCAAAATTTGTCGGAGCTGCTGTCGCTGTATCATAATTTGCAAATCCGTCTTTTCTTGAAAGATATGTAATATCACCTTCCACAAAATCAAATTTGTTGTCAGCAACTTCCACATCTCCGTTGTGCTTATTATTCTCATCATATACGATATCTTCTGCCACATTGTAAGTCTTTGAATCCACAACATTATGGCTGTCTGTTCTTAAACTGATATCATAATCCCCATGCTCTAATACATAGTGTCCTGCTCCGTATGTGTCATATGAAGCCATATCCTCATCACTGAATGTCAGTGTCACTGTCTCTGACTCCCCCGGCTCAAGAAGATCTGTCTTGTCAAATGCAAGCAGATTAACACTTGATTTTTCTATTCCGCCATTATAATACGGTGGGTCATAATAAAGCTCTACTACATCTTTTCCTGCTGTGTCACCTGTATTTGTAACAGTCACATCTACACTGATTCCATCGTCTGAAGCCCGGAGCTCGCCCATTGTTTCATCAAAAGTCGTATAACTGAGACCATATCCAAACGGATACATAACCGTATCATCATAATTGATAAGTCCTTCATCCGCTGCTGTCTCGTAAAATCTATATCCTACATAGATACCTTCAACATAGTCTACAAATGATACGATTCCGTCAGCTCTCTCCCACGCTTTCTTAGCTGCGTCGGAAACTTTATCTGTGTTTGTATAAGCAAAGTGACCTATGTTATTGATATAAGGAGCCTTGTTTATATCCTTAAGCCATGTATCTGTTGTTTTTCCTGATGGGTTGACCTCTCCCGATATGATATTTCCGAGTGCATTAAAACCTGTTGCACCTGCTCCGGCACATAAAAGTACACTCTTGATCTGCTCATAATCGTTTGTCCAGCCAAGCTCCATCGCATTTGCACCATTGTACACAACGATTACATCATCAAAATTACTGCATACGAGGTCTACAAGATCCTGCTCTGTTTTACTGAGTTCCAGATATGACTGTCCGTCTTCAAAATCATCATAATCTTTTGAATTATTTGTATAAGTTCCTTTCGTATACTTAGTTCCTATATCCATGGTAGAACCATCCATTATAGGTCCCATATCTATTGGAAGATCTGTTCCTTCACCTCCGGTTCTTGAGAGAACGATCATCGCTACATCAGAGAAGTCTTTTGCATCATTTATGATCTTATCGGAATAATCAGCTACCGGAACCTCAGGAAGTGTCCAGTCCTGACCATCATTGATGCTGATCACCGGTCTGTCCTGTCTGTACTCAGTGTACATATCAGACAGCTCACTGTTTGTCTCAAAACCTGCATTTTCAAGTCCTTTAAGTATTCCTACCGCTGTAGTAGCATCGACTGTTCCGGATCCTGTTCCTCCATATACCGGATTAGTTGATGACCAGCCGAATACATTGATCTTCTGTGGTGCGATCGGTAGGAATGAATTATCATTTTTTGTCATTACCACACCCTCATTAGTCACATCTTCAATCACTTTTTTTGAATTGTCGATATGACCCTGATCAAGAGTTCCTTTGTCCGATAACACGACATTCAACGTGTTGTACAAAGTTTCTGCAGCAGCCACATTTAATGTAACTACTGTTATGAGTAAGAAAGCAAAGAATGACTGAAATCGTATCATTCTCTTTATCAGTTTTTCCTTCTTTCTTACAATGATCATAACCGCGATCATAGCTATAAACGCGATTGCAATGATGATCAGATGTGTTCTGACCATGTTAATAACACTTATGACATCTTCCCATGCCACTTCAACGTTACCCATACGTAATCCTCCTTTTTTCATGTATGTTTCGTTGAAATGACTATATCAAAAAAGGAACCTCAAAAGTGCACTCTGGTTTTCTTGGTCCCTTTTCTGGTAAAACTGGTATTTTATTGTTCCGGAAAAAATATAATGTCCGTTATAAATTTCATTTTATCTGTTCTCATAAGCATGGTTCCATGGTAATGATCCACGATGTAGCGTATGCTCTTTACTCCGAATCCATGATAGTTTTTGTCTTCTTTAGTTGTAACCGGCAATCCATCATCAAATGTGATTTGCTCATTGCAGTAATTCTCAATATGAATATGTGCTCCCTTATTTTTCTCTTTAACACTGATACTGATAATACGCTTCTCATCATCCTCCTCTTTTATAACACTTTCTATGGCATTATCCATCAAATTGCCAAACAAAGCATAAACGTCCGTAGTTTTCATAAAGTTTAGCATACTTCCATCAACCATAGTACTGAGCTTTATTCTATATTCTGTACACAGGATGCTCTTTTCCGTAAGAACAAGATCTAACGCTTCATTGCCTGTCTGAAAAATATTATCATAAATGGCAAGTGCATTTCGCACATCATCAACATATTTCTTCTGCTCGTCAGCATCCTCTATTCTCGTTATCTTTGAAATCCTGTATTTAAGGTCATGGCATTTTATATTGATGATATCAATAGTTTCTTTTGAAAGCTTCTGCTTTTCTCCCATATTATTTATCATCTGCTCCATCATCTCTTTCTCACGGATGATCTGGTTCTGCCTTGACATATTAAATGCCATAAATACTGCCAGTATGCAGCATACAATCGCATACATTTTGCAAAAAACATTCTGAAGCAGGCTGCTGTCACCGCTAAACATTGTACTGTCCACCAGCACACTATTTACAACAACAATAAACAGGATCACAAGTGCAAGTGTTATCATGCGTATATCCTTCTGCTTGTGCTCTGATTTTCCTTCATAATGCCTGACAATAAAAAAATACGCTGCTGCCGATATAACAATATATGGTAAAATACGTATCACAATAAAATCAATGTATACATTTAATTTCATGTCTGTTATCTGCTGTATTATTGTAATAAATGCATAAGCAATATGCTGCGTTGCATATCCGCATATTCCCGCAAACAATATTTCCTCAACTTTATCTTTAAAACATATTGCCATAGAAAGCAGGCTGCACGCAAATATACCAATATAGTAAACAATGGATATAACAGGATTTTCCCACGGAACAGCCGATAAAAGTTCAAATATCAGTAGTGAAACCGAAAAATACATACATATTGCCGCCACTGCTTTTATTATGAAATGCTTTCTTCGTTCAAATGCAAACGTGTAAATACTTTCTGTTATAAGAAGCTGGATACAGAAACGTATACAAGATATAATCTGCATATTTGTCATTAGAAATCACCTCCCAGATATTTCATAAAATCATCCTTAAATTCCTTCTTTCGCTGTCTGCTTATAGGCAGACACACATCCTCAATCCATACACTGTCTTTGCACATTTTTGAAACATATTTCAGATTTACAAGACAACCATTTATGCATTTTGAAAAACCTTCCCCCTGCAATTTGTTTTCTATATCGATCATAGTCCCTCTCGCCTGAAACTCACCCTGCTTTGTGTGAAATACAAGATAATTTTTGTTTTTCTCTATATACAATATCTGAGAGACTTTTATTTTCATTACAGAATCATTATCATGTACGATTATTGTTTTATCCTTATTAAGTTCCAAAGAACGCATTGCCTTTTCCAGCTTGTCCTTAAATACATAATAGCTTATCGGTTTAACAATAAAATCAATCGCATCAACCTCATAGCCATGTATGGCATATTGAGCCATATTAGTCACAAAAACAATAGCTATTCCGGAGTCGAGTTTTCGAAGCTTTCTGGCTGCTGTCATTCCATCCATATGAGGCATCTCAATGTCTAAGAAAACTATATCGAGATTTCCACGATACTCTTCTATAAAATTCAGACCATCTGTATACTGTACAATCTCAAAATTTGTATTTGTTTCATTCTTGTACGTATTGATAAATTCGCATATCATCTTCTGATGTTCCAAGTCATCATCAATTAACCCTACACGTATCATAAAACCTGCTCCTTCATATATAATATATAAGCCGCAGCAATCAAGCTGCGGCCTGAAAAGATTAACATTAATGTATAAAATTGGTAAATACAAAAGCCGGTGCCTGTGGCATTTCTATTCCCATCTTTGATGCAACATTTTTGCAGTTGATAAAATATGCCATATTGTTGCCAAGCACCTGCATAACCTGCATTCCCTCAAGATCCTGCTTTACTTCGTCAGGATTTGTTCCATGTACCATATTCCAATATGTTGTCCTCCTTGTTTTCTTTTCATCTTACAAACATATTATAAATCCCATATACCTATAGGAGAAGTTTCTCTTAGTTTTAAGTCATTAACCTATCGGTTATCACTGTTTCTGCTTATCAAACAGACAGCTCATTATAGCCTTATCCTGAAAAAATTATTTTTCTTTTGTCCATATATCCACCTTCCTTTTCGTCTTATCTCGTCTTGTACTTTTTCATAAGCAAACCGGCATAATATCCGATGAATGCTATAAGTATCATTACAGCCAGATAATCTGCCATAAAAAACAGTACGCTTTCCGTGTAATCATAAAATACAAAATGCATTTTCATCAACAGATAATCACCTATCTGTCTTTTTATGAACGCATACACACCATATACCGCCAATATAACCGCAATCGCCCTCGCAATCCATTTTCTTACCGCTGACGGCTGTTTGAAAAGCCTGCCTACCATTATAACCGCCATATTCCAATGCATTCCCAGGTGAAGCGACATAATTATAAGTCCCCAATATGCACAAAACATATGTACCTGTCTTGCCATCATATATGAGCCTTCAATTCTTACCATGCCAAATATATGATCAGACAGCAGTATTCCGCTTATCATAGAGCCTATCATAAGTATAAACATGATCATCGCCAGTGCTGTCTGCACACCCCTGAAAAGAGTGTATTTTCCTTTTGCGACCGTTGCCAGCCATTTGCGGTTTAAAATATGATGCGCTATAAAAAGCACAAACATCGCCATGCCTATCCATTCATGTAGGGTCTCTCCAAGCAGACTGTATGGCATGAGAAGAAGCAGGCATGCTGTCATGCCTATATCTATCATAATCTTTACTGTCAGTTTTTTGTTTTTCATCATATACCTCTTATCCTATGATATCTATTTTGTGTTTTCCTGCCAGAATGATACTGCACGATCTATCCAGCCCTCTGCCACGGTTTTCTGTCCCAGTCCGAAGCCATGTGAAAGTCCTTTAAACACCTCTAATTCGGCATTTGTCCCATTCTTCTTTATCTGTGAAATGTATCTTTCCATACTCCTGTAAGATGCAATTCCATCACTCATTCCCACACACGCATATGTAGGCGGTTCATTTCCTGTCACTACTGAAAGCCCTGTATACTGCATAATTACCGCAGCCGGTGCCGGATAACTATCCTCCCCAAAATATGCAGTTCCGTATGATCCAAGCCATGCTGCCATTCTCGCCCCGGCAGATCCTCCCCAGAGAGAATAGTCAGTCATATCTATCTGCAATTCGTCCGCATTCTCATACAGATATGCTATCGCTCTTGCCAGATCTTCACAGGCAGTCTGCGCACCCGGTCTGTAGATCAGGGCAAACGCATTATATCCTTTTTTTGAAAGCTCCAATGCTTGTGGAAAGCTGTCATGTATACCTGCAACATACACAAATCCACCACCCGCATTTATTATAGCTGTTTTTTCTCCTGCATTTCCCCTGAAAAAGAACAGACCTGTATTCCTTTTTTCAGGATCCGCCTGCATCTCATCTTTACTGTATATATTATAAAAAATCCTGTTACCACTCTCACTCTGATTTTTCATATAATTTACAATCTCAACTGTTTTATCTGTATTTACCTCACTGTACCACGGCAGTATGGAACTTACCTCTGAAAGCTTTAAGTCATCATCTATTTTAAAATAAGTTGGAAAAATAAGTCTGCCGTAATCCTCAAATACCGGATCATTTATCACATCACTTATCCTGCTTTTCGCTGTATATCCGCCCTCTATATCGTACAATGAATCATTGTTCCAAGTCATATCATTGCTCCCTTCGCTTTGAGTATTTTGAGTATTTTCGGCATCAGTCTGCTTTTCCCGATTGGTTCTCCCACATGCACTAAAAGTAGTGATCACCAAAGCACATGCGATTATCATAATCTTTATACGCATAACATACCCTCCGTATTTCTTTCGGATAAAGTATATAGAAAACGAGACTCCCTAAGAAGTCTCGTTTTGTTATGCTGTATAAACCATAAGGTTATGCCTTTATTTTGTTTATGGCTTTTATTAGACGTCTGACCTTTTCAGATGGCTCCTTTGAGTGTAGTATTCCAAACGGCATGGTATAATCCCACTCAACCGGAATAATCCTTATAAGCGGGTGAACACTCTCCCAGCTTTTGAATGCAAGGAGCACTTCATTATTGTTCTCACACCGGTTAAATGCTTCTATATTGTATAAATCAAAATCTACTATGTTTATATCCGGATTCTTAACAGCAATAAAATCCCTTAATTTATCGCCATAATAGCTCCAACCTCGCTTCATAAGCATAAGATTTTCACCATTTAGATCATCTAGTGTAATCTTTTCCTTCTTTGCCAGCCTGTGATGTATCGACACTGCCACGCAAAACGGCTCTCTTGATATCTCTGTTGCATCGCACCCTCTGAGTTTAAGCATGGTTTCATCAAATATACCTGCAACCACATCAATATTCTGCCCCAGATTTGCCAGTATTTCTCTTGCATTCTCAATCGTATTTTCAAATGTAATAAGCTGGAATTTCATATCCGGATATATTTTTTGTATCTTTGGCCAAAGCTCGACAAAGACAGCCGGAGGAGTCATCGGAGAGACTCCTACACGTATCACATTGTCTGAAACATCCATTGCTTCCTTTGCACGTCTTATCGAATCTTTGCAGTAACCTACTATATATTTTGCATCATTATATATAGACTGTCCGGCATCTGTCACAACCAGACCTCTGTGTGTTCTTGAAAAAAGTTTCAGATCAAGACTTGCTTCCAGCGAATTTATCTGTTTTATAACTGCCGTTGGTGAAATGTAAAGCTTTTCTGCTGCCTTACTGAAACTTCCCGACTCCACCACACATATAAATGTATCAAGCTGTGGATTGTACATCATTTCTGGGTCACTCCTTTTTATTTCATTTATCTACTAATATTGCGTTAAAAACTCTCCTGTGATAATATCATATTACCACACTGTAGTTACTACCTGGCAAGTAATTTTGCATTGTATTTTATAAAATATTTGTAAAATTTATTTCATTAAATGGAGGAGCTGCATGATGTATAATAAATTATCTTCGTTTCAAAATCTCTATTATTATATCATAATTTTCCGGTCTGTGTGGAAAGGTACAGTCTGTGCATACCTTGATTTTTTTGCCATTCTTCTCTATGTAGGTCTTACTTCCGGGACAGTTTGGCATACTATACATAGGACAATAACAAAACAGACAATTAAAGTCATCCGAAAGTCCCTTGTGACACGGAAAATATTTGCAATCTTTGTTTTTAAAGTATTTATAAGAGTTTTCCATTTTTATTCCTTCTATATTCATATGCTTTTCTCACAAAGCTCTCTGCAAAATGCGGATTTGACGGATAATACAGGTGCGGAAATCCAAGCCAGTAATTATCATGGCTTATCACGCAGTCGTAGCTTCTGCCTGTGGCCGGCTTGGTCGCAATACAATCGGCTCCGTTATCGGTGCTGTCGTAATAATGAAATTCATGCGCCTTTATTTTTTCATTTGGCGCTAAAAAATTGCTATGCTTTTCCGCAAGCTCAATATATCCGAACCTTACCAGCTTTCCCTTAAAATGACACCCACCATCCAGTGCCCCCACAAGCTGCGACTTATTCATATCATTTTGTATATCTGTATTATTTTGTGTATCAGCATTGTTTTTTTCATCATTATCATCACAGATGTTACGGATATATGTGTGAAGATACATAAATCCTCCACACTCTGCAACCGTCGGCTTTCCGGCTCTAAAAGCTTTTTTTACGGCATTCAGCATAGATACGTTTTTACTCAGTTCCTTTGCATACAGCTCCGGATAACCGCCTCCAAGCAGCATTGCATCACAATCCTCTGGAAGGCTGGTATCGTGAAGCGGTGAAAAATACTGTAATTTTGCACCGCATTTTTCGAGCATTCTCAGGTTATCTTCATAGTAAAAACAAAAGGCTTCGTCCATGGCAACAGCTATGTTTACGGTATTTATTGCTTTATTTTGCAAAAATTCATTTTGATCACAATTACCTATATTTTTTTCATTATATGCATCTGCACTTCCGCTGTCACCAATTTCATCTGCCGCTTCTGCTATATCTATAAACAAATCCATATCTATTGTCTTTTTTAGTCTGTCGGCAGTTTCATTGAGCTGTTTTTTTATATCTGAAAGCTCATCCGGCATGACAAGCCCCAGATGTCTGCTTGAAAGCCCGATATCATTCTGTTCCGGAAAATACCCGACTACTTTTACGGAAAGCTCCTTCTCTATCAGAGGCTTTATGATGTCATAATAGCCCTTCGACATCCGATTGAGCAGAACCCCCTTAATCAAGTGCTGAGTGTCATACTGCAAAAAACCGGCTATAAGAGCAAGCACTGACTTTCCCATGCCCTTTGCGTCCACCACGAGTATTATCGGAGTCTGCGTCACCTTTGCCAGATGGTATGACGAACCCTGCTCATATATTCCGCCAAGCCCGTCATATAATCCCATCACGCCCTCAAGCACCGCAAAATCACCATCGGCTCTTTCATCTAAGAAAAGCTGCACTGTTGTCTTTTCGTCCGTAAAAAATGTATCGAGATTTTTGGATGGTACGCCAAGCACCTTTTTGTGAAACATTGGGTCAATATAATCAGGTCCACACTTATATGACAATACGTTTTTTCCGCTATCCTTTAATAGCTGCAGTAAAGCGCAGGTTATCATTGTTTTTCCACTGCCGCTTTTGGGTGCGGCTATCATAAAACGATTTATTTTCATGTATTCATCCTTTATTTCATCATATACCTTAAAAATATCAGCCTTTGATGCTTTATTTTCGATGTTTTAATATAGAGGTGTAACATAAAAAGCTCCTGTTAAAATTCAAATGAACATATCCACACCGGATTTTCTGCCTGCATCAGATGGTAATGTCCTATCTGCTTTGAGCGGCTGACCTGCAGCTGCACGATATCCTCATTTTTCACATCATATGCCGACAATATTTCCTTTATCTCACAAATTGTTTCCATGGAAATTGCATTTATCACTATACGGATATGTGGATTTTTTGCTTTAAGAGCCTCTATTATTTCCTTTAGATTGCCACCGCTGCCTCCGATAAATGCGTGCGTCGGCACCGGAAGATTGTCCATCCCGTCAGGAGCCTTTGCATTTATAACATGGATATTTTCAAGTCCATGCTTTTCTTTATTTTGTGTGATAAGCTGCACGGCATTTTCCTTCTGCTCGATGGCATAGACCTCCATATCATCGGAAAGTGATGCGGCCTCTACCGCTATGGAGCCGGTTCCGCTTCCCACATCATAAAGCACTGAATCCGATTTCAAATGAAGCTTGCAGATGCTTACATGCCTTATTTCCTCTTTGGTCATCGGAACCTTTTCACGGATAAATGCTGCATCACTTAGCTGCGGTGTAACATTTTTTGCAACCGGATTGGGATTTTTTATCATGCAGATATACAGTCCCTCCCTTTTAAGCTTTGTGCACTCCTGTGGCGAAAGCTGCGATATAGTTTCATCCGGATATGATAGCTGATATCCCACAGTTACCGAGCATTTTTGTAAACCATACCTTTCGTCACTGCTTAATAGGTGTCCAAGCATATTCACATCCTTTACACCTGACATCAGCATAAATGTTTTTGCATGGTGGCTAATCCGTGATGTGATATTAGAAAGCTTTACTCCGTGGATGCTGCAAATATATGCATCGCTGTAGGTTTCACCGACCGCTGCCGCCATATATGACACCGATGAAATTCCAGAAAGGATTGACACATCCGCATTTAATTTACCTTCAGATATTTCATTTTTTATCGCCAGATACAGCTTTTTGCTTCCACTGTAAAAGCCTGTATCTCCCGAGAATAATATAAGAACATTACTGATTTTTGCAGTATCTGCACAAATTTCGTATAGATAAGGAATAATCTGTTCTGCAAGATAATACGGCTTTTTGTCTATCTTCGCACTGTATTTTTCTATCATGCGGCTTGCGCCAAGTATAATATCAGCGCTTTCTATTGCATCTGAAACAGCTTTTGTCATGCAAGCATCATTTCCCATTCCAATGCCGGCAAGCATGATATGAAGCTTGTTATATTTCCTGTCAATATATTCACAAACAGCTTCAAATGACATTCCATCATCCTGCACGCTTTGTCCCACAATATAGACCGGAATATTTTTATTTTTTGCGGCAGCTATTTTCTCAATAAAGCCCCCGGCCGCACCGCTTTTTTTGGTGACCAGACATCTGATATCATACTGATCAATAAGCGCCTCATTAAGCTGTGTGCTAAACGGTCCCTGCAATGCCAGAATGTGCTTTCCTGTAATATCATTGTGCATGCACAAGCTTATGCTCTCAAGCCCCGGAAGCACGCGCACATACAATCTTTCCCTTACGTCTGAGGTTTTACAATACACTGACAGCTCCTTGCTTCCTGTTGTGAGCAGTATATTTCCGTCTGTATTGTTAAGTGCCTTTGCACATGCTTCATTGTCCTCAAAATAGCGGATATTATCATAATCTGCTGATATATCCGTATCTCTTTTAAGACGCACATATTCGATATTTTCTGATATGCTGCTATCCGCCTGATTGTCTGTAACAGCATGTGCCTCATTAAAAGCATAAACTGCCTGCTTTATATTTTCGGTAACAATGGCTGCATACGGATGGGTTGCATCCACTATGAGCTTACATTTTTGTTCCGCAAAGAAGCTTCTCATGCCTTCGCTGTCCATACGCCCCATATGAACATGCGCGAGTGGATTTTGCTGCAGCACAATTTCACCGTATTCTGTTGCCACGCAAACCGTATGCTCTATGCCTCTTTCACACAGATGCTCTGAAAGCTTACGCCCCTCTGTTGTTCCTGCAAAAATCAGTATTTTACTCAATCTGATATCCTCTCCTTGTGACAAGCTTTCCGTCAATTATTTGTGTACCCTCATTGCCGATAAATACTGTCGTAAACATGTTGACCTGTGCACTGCGAAGCTCACCGAGAGTACAGACCGTATAGCTTGTTCCCTCACGTCCGATATTTTCGACATAGCCGCATGGTCGTTCCGGCTCTATCGCACGAAGCAGAATATCACAGGCTCTCATCAGATAGTCCTTTCTCTTGTGGCTTGACGGATTGTACAGTGCTATGACAAAATCACCCTCTGCAGCAGCCACAAGGCGCTTTTCAATCTTATCCCACGGCGTGAGCAGGTCACTTAAGCTGATGGTACAAAAATCATGATTTAATGGTGCTCCAAGCACTGCCGCACCACTGTTTGCCGCTGTAATGCCGGGTATTACCGAAAGCTCTACGTTATCGTATTCCTGCCCAATCTCATACATAAGAGAGGCCAGTCCGTATATTCCGGCATCGCCACTACATACAAGGGAGACTGTTTTGCCCTCAAGTGCCTTTTTAAAGCACAGATGACATCTTTCTTTTTCCTGACGCATCGGAGTGGTCAAAAGCTCTTTTGTCTGGAATTTTTCTCCAAGCAGCTTTATATATACGGTGTATCCCACTATGACATCACTCGCTTCCAGGGCGTCAATCGCCTGCTTTGTCATCATGCTTTCAAAGCCCGGCCCCATACCTACTATGTAAATTTTATTCATGTTAATCTCCATCTCTACTATTTTTATATAACCTTGCTACCGCAACCGTTACACTATCATATTTATGCTTTTTATAGATAAGTTTTCCTGCTTCGTTACATTCCATGCTGCATGCAAGCACTGCTGCACGCTCGCACACGTTGTCAACTCCAACATGTTCCCTGACAAACTGCGAGGCACTGAATTCTCCCTGCACCGCCATGAGCTCATCCGCGGTATAAGTGACAAAATCTATCCTGTTTCTTTCGCAAAATTCCTTTATTCCCGGTTCATCTTTTTTAACATCTATTGATGCAATCATGTCTATATCCGAAATATCTATTTGTAGCTTTAAAAGACTTTGTCTGATTGCCCTGTCAATATTTTCAAACGCTGTATTTCTTCTGCACCCAATACCAAGTACAAATTGTGTGGGTTTTAAGTAAATACTGCCATTTTTAGGGTCCTTTGCTTTTTCGCATGATACTACAATATCAGCTCCGTAAGCAGGTGGGAAGTCCACTGTTTTTATTACATCAGCACTCATATCAGCTTCATCTAAAAATGCCTTTATAAGGCTTCTGTGCTTAGCCGGGATGTGCTCCCAGTCGACCGACATCGTAACCACTTCCCCCGCCAATACCTTTGATGATACTCTGGCAATGCCATCTTTATTGACTATTGCAAGCCTGCATTTCTTTGCAAAAACATCAACTGCAAATTTATTATTGATATCAGTAGCGGTTGTTATAACAGGTGTGGCATTCATCAGTGCTGCTAATAATACAGCAAGCTCATTGGCACCTCCCACATGCCCTGAAAGAATCGGAATAACAAACTGCCCCAGCTCATCTATCACAATAACAGGACTGTCTTTAAGCTTGTTATTTACAGAAGAAGCTATAGCCCTCACTGCAATACCGCATGCCCCGATAAAAATCAGAGCCTTTTTTTCACTCATCTGTGCAGCTGTCCAGTCTGATATATTTTGTGATATGTAGCCGGTATTTCTATAATTTTCATCGGTGAAATTTTTAATATTCTCATCCGATAATCTCGAGCACTTGGTAAAAACCTCCACCTCATATTCACTTTTTTCAAGCTTATGAGCTATGTCACATGACAGCTTATAGCCATTTTTTGTGAAGCTTACAATGCAAATTTTCATATTTTCAATTCCCATATATTTCCCATATTTATATATTCACGCCTTTTTAATCGTTATCATGCGACTCTACTGAAGCCTTGCGATACTCTGTCGAAAAATCCGGTGCGTAAAGTCTTGATTTCTCGTAATGACTGTGAGCTATTACATCACCCACAAGCACTATCGCTGTCTTTGTGATATTGTGCTTCCTCGCTGTCTGCTCCAGTGTAGCAACAGTGCACACGTATGCCTCCTCCTGTGGCCAGGTTGCCTTGTATACAATTGCAGCAGGTGTATCTGCCGCGTATCCTCCCTCAATAAGGCTTTCCGTAAGCTTCTCTAAAAGCCCGGTGCTTAAGTAAACCGCCATGGAAGCGTGGTGTGAGGCAAAGCTTGCTATGCTCTCCTTAGGCGGCACCTTCGTGCGCCCCTCCATGCGTGTGATGATGAGCGACTGGGAAATACCGGGGAGCGTGTACTCAATGTTGAGCGATGCAGCAGCGCCAAAGCACGCGCTCACGCCCGGACAGCTCTCATATGGTATTAAAAGAGAATCAAGCTCATCCATCTGCTCGCGCACTGCGCCGTATATGCTTGGCTCTCCCGTGTGCAGGCGCACAGTCATTTTTCCGTCAGCCTCAGCAGCTTTCATGACTGCAATGACCTCATCAAGTGTCATTTTTGCACTGTTATATATTTCACAGCTCTCCCTTGCATAGTCCAAAAGCTCTGGATTAACAAGCGAGCCTGCATAAATTATCACATCTGCCTTTTGTAAAAGACGCATTCCGCGTACTGTTATTAAATCTGCTGCGCCTGTTCCTGCGCCAACAAAGTAAACCATTTTTCTGCCTTTCTGCTTTTTGCAAGCTCACCAAATTCGTTTGAATACATGATACAGTCTATCTCAAGTCTGCCCCTTGCTCTCTTATCCAGATAAAAGCATATGCGCTCCATCGCATAATCCATTACCTCATACAGCCTGCCGCTTTCCTTAAGTGCCGCCAAGGCCTCCTCTGTCGTAAGGCTGTCCATAATGCTCTTTATGTATTCGGGCGCTACACCGCACTTAAACGCAAATGCCGTCAAAAGCTCTATCCTGCAGTCTGCCTCCCTCGAATGAGTGTTCATGATGCCTCCTGCTACCTTTATGAGCTTTCCTATATGCCCTGTCAAAAGCATCCTCTTAAAGCCCATATCGGCTGCCATATCAATTGTTTCACCGATAAAGTTGGAGCATTTGACACTCCTGTCCAGATCATAGTCATAGCTTTCCTTCATAAAGTCAAGACCGTAATTTCCCGGAGCAACCGCCACATAATCATATCCAAACGAATATCTCTGCCTAAGCTCCACCCTTATCGTATCAATAAGAGCCTGTGAGCTCATGGGCTCAACAATACCGCTCGTGCCGAGAATTGATATACCACCAACTATCCCAAGCCTTGGATTAAAGGTCTTTTTGGCAAGCTCCTTTCCCTTTGGAACCGAGATTGTGATGTCAAGTGTCCCCTTGAAATCCAAAAGCTCACAGACCTCCCTTACCTCTTTTTCTATCATCTCACGCGGCACATGATTGATAGCCGCGTTTCCAACAGGCTGGTCTAATCCGGGTTTGGTGACTCTTCCCACTCCGTCACCACCGTCAATATTTATGATAACCAAATCCTGCTTTTTTTTGCATAAAGCACAGGTATCGTAATGCAAAATCCGTACAGAAGCATATATATAGGCTCCGGTGGTCACATCCGGGTCATCCCCTCCGTCTTTTATCACGGCGCAGCTTACCTCGTTTTCACTTCTTTTTATGTCGGTGATATCAGCCGTGTAAGCTATTCCCTTAGGTGTCTGAATCGTTATTTTGTTTTTAGCCTTTCCGGTTAAAAGCATATATGCCGCCGCCTTTGAGGCTGCCGCAGCACAGCTTCCTGTGGTAAATCCGTATCTCATAATCACTAAATTTCCTCATGCATCAGCCTCTATCAACCAGACTGTAAATCAGCGCATTGCATATAGCAGCCGCAATATTGCTTCCACCCTTTCGTCCGACATTTACTATGTATGGCACTCCGGTCTCCATAATAAGCTCCTTGGCTGCCTCCACATTGACAAAGCCCACCGGCACACCGATTACAAATGCAGGCTTATATATTCCTTTTTCTATCATATCGTACAGCTCTATAAGCGCTGTCGGTGCATTTCCTATCGCAAAAATCACAGGCTTTTCTATCCTTGATGCAAACTCCATGCTTACTGCCGCGCGCGTTGTCTTTTTCTCCTTTGCAATAAGAGCGACCTCATCATCAGCCATAAAGCAGTGCGCCTGTCCGCCGAATTTTGCCAGATATTTTTTATTTATGCCTGAAAGAGCCATGTTGGTATCAGTCACTATATCAGCGCCCTCTGATATCAGCCTTTTTGCAATAGCAACGGCATCCTTAGAGTATTTAAGCGTCTGTATATAATCAAAATCAGCACTCGTGTGTATGACTCTTTTTGTTATCATCTCCTGATCAGCAGGCAGCGTAATCTGCATTTCAGACAGCTCATGTGAAATTATCTCAAAGCTCCTCTTTTCAATCTCCATCGGCTCTAACTGTTTAATTTTTTTCAATACACTCACCTATCACTTTCAATAATCTTACATTTTCATCATAAGTCTTTACTGCCACACGAAAATACCCTTCCGAAAGCCCCACATAGTTGGAGCAGTCCCGTATCAGTATTCCCTTATTAATCAGTATATCATATAATGGAAGCTTGCTGTAAAACAGTATGAAATCAGCATCACTTTTATATACCTTAAAACCAAGCTTTTTTAGTCCATCTGACAGCAGCCCTCTTTGTCTGCTCACATACGATGCCGTTTCTTTAATATACTCTGATTCCCTAATGCATGCCTCTCCTGCCATCTGTGCCAGAACAGACACGTTCCACTCCGGCAGATTTCTTTGAACCTTTTGTCTTACTGCCTCATTTTTACTGAGCATATATCCAAGCCTTACTCCCGGAATAGCAAAAAGCTTGGTAAAGGCTCTTACAACAATCAGATTGTCATAGTCATATAAAAGTGACAAAACACAATAATTTTTTTTACAAAAGCCCATGAAGCATTCATCTGCCACCACATAAATATGCTTTTCTTTGCAATGCCCTATTATTTGCTTCATGAAAGTGCTGTCTGCAAGATATCCTGTCGGATTGTTTGGATTTGCGATAAAAAATATATCTGTATCATCTGTAAGCATATCCATTAAAGTATCCAGCCGTGCAGCAGGAGAAAAATCACTCTGCTCATCCAGCAGGAAATATCCGATATCACAGCCGACTGCACGAAGCACATGCTCATAGCCGAAAAAGCCCGGGGCCAGAAGCACTGCTTTTTTAGGCTTTATGGCATGAGCTATCGCCATAAAAAGCTCTGAAGCTCCGTTTCCGGGAATTACATCCTCGCTTTGTATGCTGCAGCCTTGCTGTGTGAAATACTCTGATATCGCTTTTTTAAGGCCACTGCATGCCATGTCGGGATATCTGTCTGCATACGAAAGTGCATCACTCATAGCCTCTTTAACAGAATGCGGTATGCCAAGAGGATTGATATTTACCGAAAAATCCATATTTACTTTATTGTTGTATATGTCACCGCCATGGATGCTTTTCATTCAAGTCCTCCATCAATTCTTCCATCAATTCTTCCATATTCAAAGCAATATTAAAACAAGACTCATAACCGCCACAGATATAAGCTCACACAAAAACGCAGTAATATACATCAGCCTGTTTGCACGCTTTATATCCTCGTACTCTATCTCACGCAGACCGTCTCCTATGTATTTTTTCTTCACAAGCTTCCCAAAATACACTGCATCACCCGCAAGCTGCACCCTTAAAGCTCCCGCACATACAGACTCTGTCTGGGCTGAGTTTGGGCTTGCATGATTGAAACGATCTCTTTTAAAGATGCGGTATGCATTTTTTCCATCAAACTGCCTGCCACCGATAAATGCCGCAGCAATCATCAGATATGCACTGATTCTTGCCGGTATGAAATTGACCACATCATCAAGCCTTGCCGCAAATCTGCCAAAATACATATATTTATCATTTTTGTAGCCAAGCATGGAGTCCATCGTATTCACAGCCTTGTATACAAAGCCAAGCACCGGCCCGCCGATTGCAGTGTAAAGCATAGGTGCAATCACTCCGTCAGATGTATTTTCAGCTATCGTCTCAACTGCCGCCCTTGTGACGCCTGCTGCATCAAGCACAGATGTATCTCTGCCAACAATCATGGAAACAGCCCTTCTTCCTGCATCAACTCCATCTGTCCTTAGCGCATCGTACACCCTCATGCTCTCCACACGAAGACACTTTGTGGCAAGAATCTGCCACGTCATGACAGCCTCTGCTATTACCCCGGCATACAGATTTATGCTGTATGCTGCCACAATAATAATTACCGATATTGCAAAAGTTGCAAAAATTACAGTAAAAGCAAGAAGCATGCCTCTTTATATTTTAAAAAATTTAATTTTTTTTCAGAGATATTATATCCGGCATCACAATTAAGCCTCTTATCGCAAAAAGAAATGAGTGAGCCTATAAGCCTGACCGGATGCGGTATAAAATGCGGATCTCCTATTAATAAATCAAGCACAAAGCCTGCTATAAATGCAAAAATATGATAACACATATGTTAGTCCTTCTTAAATAAATCATAGCGATATGGGCACTATTTCATTAAACACAATCTCATTGCCCTCAACAGCCACCTCACACGAGTAGCCACAGCCGTTTTTCACCTGGTAATCATAGTAATCCATATCACAGTAATGGCTCATTATCGCCATGATAGTCCCTCCATGCACAAAAAATACTATTTGTATCTCTTTATCAGGCATAGCCCTCTTAAGCTCTAATGCCTGTGTGAGTACCCTCTCAAAGCCACATATACTTCTTTTGCAAAACTCTTTTCTGCTCTCTCCGTTTGGAAAGGCAAGTGTTCCACCACTGTCAATCCACGCCTGATATGAGTCCCTGAAACGGATATCTGTGCTAAGCTCTTTATAGCTTTTTAGCTCCCATTCACCGAAATCCATCTCTGCAAACTCTTTTACGGTATAAATTTTATGGTGCTGTGCGACCGGCAAAATAATCTCTGCCGTCTGTTTACAGCGCCTCATTGGACTGGTAATAATTATCTGCTCCTTTAAGCTATTTTCCTCCAAAGCCTTGTATACACCATTATTTAGTGCATTTTCTAGCTCAAAAACTCCGGCTTCATCGAGTGGCTCATCTGTCCTGCCCAGATATCTGTGCTCTCTGTTTGAGACAGTGCAGCCGTGTCTTATAAAAATACAGTTTATTTTATTTTCTGACCGATTCCACATATTACGCGAACTACCTCGTCTGCTTTTTTTGCAAGCAGTATCTCTGCTCTGCCTGTCTGCTCCCTGTACTCTCTCTCAAACGCATCAAGAGGCACTATGCCGTTTCCAATCTCATCAGCAATGACTATTGTAACCTTATTTTCCTCTGCAAATTGCATAAATTTCAAAATATATTCCTGCAGTGGAAGATTTTTCTCAAGCACAGCCCTGATAAAATAATGGAATTTATCAATTATTAATATCCGCTCATCATCAACTGCAAAATCCCATGGCCATTCCATGTTTGATGCCTTATCATTGCAGGCATTATCTTTTAAAAAAAAGCAGTCGTACACATCATATTTTTCTGATTTTTCTATCATATTTTCAAGCACATAATCAAGCTTTCCCTGTGCCACTCCGCCTATCACAAGCTTCATATTTTCTCCAATTCCAAAGTTTAAAATTCAAAGTACAACTTTTATCAAAATTCTTATCCGTACCATTCCTATATACAAAACAAATATACTAAATAATAAAAGAGACACCACCCAGAGCCACTGCCATGGCGCACTCACATATACACACAAAATACCCTGCCGTATCGCCTGTGATGCCGCCAAGCTCCTTTTTTGTTTTCACATAATAATACCAAAAGCTAAGTGCTGCCGCAATGATCATAGCCACCGCATAAGGCAGTGACACAATAAATAAAACAGCCATACACAGTGCAAGCTGGATGTATAGTACTGCCCTGACAATCGTTCTGTGTGCAGTGTCCGCAAACATAAATAACAGTCCATCGCTTTTTGCCGATTTAAATGACACAACAGCTATTCCGCTTAAGCACCTTGAGATGAAAAAGCCTGCACAAAAAACAATAAATGCTTTATCATCCATTATCTGAGAAAAAGCTCCCATAAATAATAATCCGTAGGCTGCAAGCATTATAACGGCAAATGCTCCTATATGTGAATCCTTAAGTATTGCAAGCTTTTCCTCCCGCGGTTTGTATGAATGAAACGCATCCATTGTATCCATAAAACCATCTATGTGAAATCCTCCCGTAACCGCTATCGGAATGAGTGCGCCTATGCATACATAGCAGATATCCGCCACTCCAAAATGAGAGTATATATATTTCCAAAGCATAAGAAGCAGTCCAATCACAGCTCCTATCCACGGAAAGAATACCAGCATGTACTTCATGTCATCATCATTCCATTTAAATTGTGGCATAGGTATCTTTGAATACATGGAAAAAGATACTATGCACGACCTTATTAACTTCATAATACACTTAACCTCCACACTGCTTCACTTAACCGTCACAGGAATGCCTGCAACCACCTCAACGACACGCTCTGCCATCGCAGCAAGCCCTCTGTTTACAATTCCCATTGCCTTTATGTAATTCATCGTTGATTCATCATAGCAGACTCCGTCTTCAAATACATTGTTTGTCACAATAACAAGCTCCGCAACATTTTCACTTAAGATACTTACCTCTTTTAACACCTTTTTACTCACACGGCTGATTTGAGCAGTATCATAATCCTTCATATTTTCAGGGTCATCCAAAGCCTCTTTTTCAGCTTCGGCAGCCTGTATACAGGAAGCATCTACAGGTGGAAACATCTCATTTGCCACAAGGTTTGACATACACTCAAGCAGTGCTGACTGCCCGGTTTTTAAACTACTTTCTGATTGCAGCTTAGAAACCGCATTTTGGATATCACGAGGCTGCTCGATGGTAATAAAGCCTTTTCCGGCACGAAGTCTTCTGTGCCTGTCTATCTTCCGCTGTCCCTCATCATCAAATACCTGCATGGTGGCAATGTAATATTTTTCTTTGTATCCCTTTTCACTTGACGCGTGATAAATATACTTTTCTGCATATGCTGATTTGCCGCTGCCGCTGCCGCCTGTTATAAGTGTAATCATCTATACGTACCTCTCATACTGTGATACCGAGATATCGTCGAAGGTTGTCCGGCCTTTGTATACGCTAAGTGCCATATCCAAAAGCGCAAACATCATCACGGCACCAGTCCCCTCTCCAAGCGCAAGGGATGCTCTTATGACCGGCCTTACGGAAAGTGCCTCACACAAAAGCGCCACTGCAGGCTCCCTGCCCTCATGGGATGGAATGATAAAATCAGTAACTCCGGAAAGAAGCCTTCCTGCTGCCAACGCTGAAACCATGCTTATCACTCCGTCGAGTACAACAGGAATATGGTATAATGCACCGCCTATACACACTCCGACAAGTCCTGCAATATCGAGTCCTCCGACTGTCATAAGTATCTCAAAGGTGTCCTTATTATATAAATCATACTTTTCTATTGCGCTCCCAATTACACGGATTTTTTTCTCAAGCCCACTGTCGTTTAGGCCTGCTCCTCTTCCTGTCACTGTGGCCACATCGCACCTTAGCATGGCGGCTGCCATTGCCGCGCTGGTGGTGGTGTTTCCTATACCCATCTCACCGGTTGCAATAATTCTGCAGCCGTTCGCCTTACACCCACGCACTATTTCTATACCTGCTGCAATCGCTTCAAGTGTCTCAGCCTTTGTCATGGCAGGCTCTTTTGCAAAGTTTCTCGTGCCCATGCGCACCTTTCTTTGAAGCAGCCCTTTAACACTCTCGTCACTGTTTATTCCTATATCCACAGGAATTGTATCAGCCCCTGCAGTCATTGCCATGCGTCCGACAGATGAAGCCTTCCTTGCCATGGATTTTGCAACTGCAAGTGTCACATCTTGTCCGGACTGGCTGATGCCCTCAGCAACCACACCATTATCCGCACACATCATTATGACCGCCTTTTTTGAAATATCTATATTTTCATCTCCCAAAACAGCGCCGATCTTAGCCGTTAAAAACTCAAAATCACCCATGCCGTCGAGCGGCTTTGCCACGGAATCCCAATTTGAACGGATTTTTTTGTACATTTTTGCATCTGGTGGCGTTATTTTTAATTTTTTTAATTCTTCTACTGTAAAATGGTCAGAAATAATATTATTTTCAATCATATTTTGCCTCACGAAGCATGCCGTACACTGCATCCATATCCAGATACTCCCTCAGTGTATCCGCAAGCCTGTCATACTGTTTTTCTTTGAAGCTCTTATAGCTTACAATAGCACTGTCATTCACATCAATGCCCTTTTTATCGGCAATATAATCCACTATCACTCTGGCGACCTCTGCAGTATCAAAAATGCCGTGGATATACGAGCCATACACATTTCTGCCATTAGATATGACATTATTTAACTCATTTTTCCTGTCAGCACAAGCCCCCTGCTCATCTGAAGCTGTGCTATATGCGCTCTTACCCATATGTATCTCATAGCCCAGAAAGTGACAGCCTGAAAGCCTGCTCAATACACCATCTACATGTGCTATTTCACCGCTTGTCTGAAGCCGTGTCTTGCTGTCTTTTAGAACGGTATCTATAGGAAGAAGCTCCATGCCACGCATATATCCTCCCTCCTCAACACCGTCGGGGTCGGCTATTGAAGCCCCAAGCATCTGATAGCCTCCGCATATTCCAAAAACAGGTATCTCACAGGAGAGCTTTTTGACAGCGGCCTCGAGTCCGTTTTGTCTCATCCACAAAAGATCCCCCATCGTATTCTTGCTTCCCGGCAGAAATACTATATCCGGATGACGCAGCTCATTTACTGTTGACACATACCGCACTGTTACCTCGGACATCTGCTCAAAGACATTGAAATCCGTGAAATTTGATATTCTCGGATATCTGATGACCGCTATATCAATAAGCCCATCTATCTTTTTGTCAAAGCGCTCTGTCAGGCTGTCCTCATCCTCAAGCTGTACATCCATATATGGCACCACTCCGGTGACAGGCACCCCGCCTCTCTCCTCAAGCATCTGTATCCCCGGGTCAAGTATTGTCTTGTCTCCACGAAATTTATTGATAATAAGCCCGCAGACACGATTCTTTTCCTCATCGGTTAAAAGCATAAGTGTGCCAAGCAGCTGCGCAAAAACGCCACCTCTGTCGATATCACCCACGAGCAGTACCGGTGCATCAACCATATGCGCAAGCCCCATGTTTACAATATCATTTTCCTTCAGATTAATCTCCGCCGGGCTTCCCGCACCCTCAATCACTATGATATCAGCATACTCCTCAAGCTTTTTAAACGCCTTTTTTATATCCGGTATGAGAGTTTTCTTGTATGCAAAATACTCTCTCGCCGGCATGTTCTTAAGCACCCTTCCGTTTACAATCACCTGTGAGCCTGTATTATTTGTGGGCTTTAAAAGAATAGGATTCATGCAGACCATAGGCTTAATGCCTGCTGCCTCAGCCTGCATCACCTGGGCCCGTCCCATCTCAAGTCCTTCGTCTGTTATATAAGAGTTGAGCGCCATGTTCTGTGATTTAAACGGTGCCACCCTGTATCCGTCCTGTCTGAAAATACGGCACAAGCCCGCGACAAGAAAGCTCTTGCCTGAATTGGACATTGTACCCTGTACCATAATTACCTTTGCCATATATATACCTGCTGTCTGAATTTATGTGGTAGTCTGTTGCTTTATCATGAATATTAAACTGTAGTGTGAACAGTAACTTCCTTAAAGCTGTGCCAATTGTTCCTCATGAAAAGGAATTTTTATAATTTTTCCTGTAGAGACTGCATACTCATAAAGTCTGCTGTTAAACTGCTCATATGTGCCAAACTCTGTTCTGTCACATATAACGCCCTCGCATGCATCAATAAGCTCTTTTGCCTTTTCAATAAGGGCATCGTCTACAGGCTCAAAGCTTCTTGCGCTGACAATCTCTGCAGAAAGCGCCTTTGCCGCAGGATAATCCAGATCATTTTCATAGATGATTCCTGTCGCAAACGGGATACCCTTTCGCTGTAAGCTCCTGAAGCTTTTTCTGCCCAAGCCCCCTCCTGCTATGACAAATACCCTCGCCCTTCCATCTGGTTTTTCCAGCTCTAAATCCTCCCCTGTTTCATCAAAGCTTCCTGCCGTAATTCCAAAAAGACCTGAAACATATTGGTCAGTAAATACCTCCTCGGGAGTTCCGTATCTGTCCACATATCTGCCATCTATACACATGATATGGTCTGACACACGCTTTGCCATATCAAGCTCGTGAAGCGACATGATAACCGTAAGATTTTTCTGTCTTTTAAGCCTTTGGAGTATTGATAAAAACTCAAGCTTGTACTTTATATCAAGATACGAGGTAGGCTCGTCTAACACTATAATCTCCGGCTGCTGGCATATAGCCCGTGACAGCATAACCCGCTGCCTTTGACCATCGCTTATCTTTGTAAAATCCTTATCTTTTATCTGTGATACATTGACCAGCTCCATCGCCTCATCCACAGCCTTTTTGTCCTCATCCGAAAGTACTCCGAACCGGCCTGTGTATGGATATCTGCCGGTCGCAACCACATCATAGCAGGTCATAAGCTCCGTCTTTAGCTTATCGGTGAGCACAACAGCCATTTTCTTTGCAAATTCATTGCCATTCATCGTCACTACATCACTTTTATCAAGATATATCGTACCGCTCACAAGCGAAAGCTGTCTTGCAATACTTTTTAGAATAGTCGATTTACCGGCACCGTTTGGCCCGATTAATGTGAGAATCTCTCCCCTTTTCAGGGAAAAATCAATATTTTCAATAAGCGGCCTGTTATCATATCCAACAGCCAGCTTTTGTGCGGTAAAATAATATTCCATCAGACATTTTTCTCCTTGCTGCGTCTTATCATGATAAACAGCACTACCGGTGCACCAAATACTGCCGTAACCGTGCTGATACTAAGCTCCGTAGGCGCAAACATCATCCTCGCAAGCAAATCACAAAACAGGCAGAACACCGCTCCCCCAAGGAAGCAGGCCGGTATCATATATATAGGCTTTGTGCTTTTTAGCATGCTTTTTACTATGTGTGGCACGGCTATTCCGACAAACGATATAGGTCCCGCAAACGCCACTATACATGCGGAAAGCAGGCTTGAAAGCAATACCAGAAGCAAGCGGATGCGCTTTATGTTTACACCCAGATTTACGGCATATGACTCTCCGAGCTGATATGCCATAAGTGGCTTTGACATTAGAAAAACAAAAATAAATGTGATTCCCACCACAATGCTCATCACACCAACGCTGTCCCAGGTCATGCCCGAAAAGCTTCCCCTTGACCAGTTATGCAGATTTACTATGTCGGAATCATTTGCAAATGTCACCACAAACTCAGTCACCGCAGAGCATATGTAGCCAATCATGACACCGCTCACCACAAGCATTGACATGCTGCTTACCTTTCTTGAAATGATAAGCACAAACCCCATTGAAAGCATTGCTCCCAAAAACGCTGCTGCAATCATGGCCAGTGAGCTCACACGTATGGCATTTCCAAATAAAAATACCATAACAAGTGCCACGACCATCTTGGCTCCCGATGATATACCGAGCACAAAAGGTCCCGCGATTGGATTATGAAAAAACGTCTGCAAAAGATAGCCTGCAAGCGCTAACGCCCCGCCCAGTATCATCGCTGCAATAGCTCTTGGCATGCGGATATCCCACACAATACGTCCTACCCTGTCTGAGTGGTCATAAAGTGTTGCAAATGCAGCCTTAAATGATATGTGTACAGTTCCTATACACACATTCATGATAAGCAATATAATAATTAAGATTATAAGAATAATAAATGTTGTAAAACACCTTATTTTTCTGGTTTTTTCCATGTTGTAGCTCCGCTTTTTATCTTTTTGTGCTATTGATTTCCTGCACTCTGTCATATCCGGTAACAATTCAGCCCACCACATACATTCCACAAATCACAGTTATTTGAGCTTAAACAGATATTTCATGCCGCTGTCGGGTGCACCTGTAATCATCGAATGCATATCATCAATCATATATCCGATGGACATAGACTGCTGATACATATCGTTCGTGGTGCAAAATACATTACCGTCTTTGACTGCCCTAAAATCAGCAAGCACCGGGCACTTGTCCAAAAGCTCATTCAGATTCTTCACACCGCCGTCTATCGCACTGTTATATATCAGATAGTCAGCATCTATTGCTCCATTGTAGAAATCCTCTAGCTGCATATTCATGGTTGACCTGCCTGTATCGTCGTCATTTGATGCATCAAAAATATATTTTCCGCCGGCAAGCGAAATCATCTTTGGCACATAATCTGTGCTTTTGCGCACCTGAACCTGTCCATTGGATGTGATATAGAAAAATGCAACTGTATCACTTTTTGTGGCATCATCCGTATCGGTACCATCTGTCTTTGCGATGCGATTTACGATATCCACCTGCTCGTTAAAGAGTTCATCGGCCTTTTCATCCCGGTCTGTGAGTGCTCCGAAAAACTTCACCCACTCCACTCTGCCGAGCGGCTCCTCCTCATAGCTTGAGTACTCGATTATTGAAGGGATATCAAAGCTTTTAAGCTTTTCCGTTACCTGCGGCGAATGGGTAATCATAGTATTTTCTATGGCAAGAGAACAATTTTCTGACACCAAAAGCTCATAATCGGGCTTTGAATATTTGCCGGCATAAAGCATTCTGCCACTTTCAAGAGCCTTTCTTGCACTGTCAATGTACCAGCCATCACTGTCAAGCCCCGAAAATTTAATAGTGTCCACTGCATCAAGCTTGTCAAACATATCCATCACACCTGATGCGACCAGATACAAATCACTTACAGGCTCCTTCAATACAATGATATCCTTGTCAATATCCTTTGGAGTCTTTCTGCCCTTTGGCACGGTAAGTATTTTGGTACCGTCCTTTGTCGTAAGTATCTTGTATCCACCCTCATAATAGTCAACAGAAAAATTCTTTGCATATAAAAGCTTCATACTGCTCTTATATATAAGACCGTTTTGTGCCTCTGCCTCAGCCTTCGATTCGGTATTCCCTGAATCGGAAGAAGGACTGTCGCAGCCTGACAGCCAGAACAGTCCTATAATTGATATCAATATATATATAATTATCTTTTTTCTTCCATGCATAGCTTAATTATTCTCCATCCTCACCAAGCACCTCTGTAGCAGAATCTGAATGGAAGGTAAGTGTGTACTCAACCTCGTGCGGCTTGCTCATAGCAACTGTATCTCCGATAACCTGCATAGGTGTATCAAGCTTAACCGGAATTTCAAATACAGAATTGCCGTCTGTATTTACAGGCATATATTTCTGTCCGTCAACTATCATATAATCATAGTTTGGACTGCTCCACTGCACTGTTGCAGTAGCGGCTCCACCGCTTATAGTCACCTCAGCCGGTGATGCAATGCTCGCCTTACCGCTTCCGCCCTCGAAATCAAGATTGATATTGTATGTTCCGTCAGGAAGCTCTTTTCCTGCACTCTCAGATACGCTTGCATCTGCGTCCGCAGGTGTGGCATTTGAAACCTTTACCTTGTGGTCATACCATTTGCCCTTTGTACCGATAAGTGCAAGGTCAAATTCCTCATCCAAAACAGGAACCGGTATATCAAACGCATTGACCTCCTCAGTTGTGCCATCGCCATAATCGACAGTCTCGACAGTTGGCTCCAAAAGCTCAGCCTTGTCCTTTGAGGCATCCTTTGCTGTTCCCAAAAAGAGATTTACAATGTGTGTGGATGTAAGAGCAACATGTATTGTTGCCTTGCCATCCTTCACTGTGAGTGTACCCTTGTTGTCATATGCATCATTCACATGAAACATTGAACTGTCTGTAGTAAACTCTGCTGTATATGTACCATCTGAAAGTGCTATCTTTTCTGTTTTTTCAGCCTTTTTTGTGCTCTCTGTCGCGTCCTGCACAGCTTTTTTGCTTTCTGTTTCAGCTTTTGCATTCTTATTACCACATGCTGCCAGGCTCATGGCACAAACCAGTGCCAGTGCAATGATGTAAGTAAACTTGTTTCTGAATAATTTTCTCATGTCCGATATACTGCTCCTGTTATTTTATAGCTTCCCCACTATACATTTAAGTAACTGCTACTTGCTCATAGCAGCCGCTGTATGCTCAACATAAAGCTTCTGGATACCCTCAATCTCACCAAGTCCGTTAATCTGTGTATCGATTTTATCGAACTTTCCTGATGCCTTAAACTGTGAAAACCATGAATCATCATCACTTCCCGCCATATCATTGTTGGCATGGTCTCCTGCAACAACCATAAGCGGACGAAGAATGACATTCTTGTAGCCAGCGGCTGACACCTTCTCAATGACAGACTCACATGATGTATCCTCCGGCTCACCCTCTACAGTTCCGATAAATACGTTCTCATAACCCAAATCTGTCATCTGGCTCTGCATCTGGCTGTATGAAATCTTTGCTGTATGGCTTGTTCCATGTCCCATAAATACAAACGCTGTGCCCTCTTCCTTTGCAGCATCAAGGCTGTCATAGCCTGCCTTTTCTACAGCTTCCTCTGTAAGAATTTCTGCAACGGCCTTTTTATCCTCATTTACAACTGTGGCATCACTTCCAACCTCACCGAGGAGTGGCTCTGCAATCTTTACAGACTCAAATTTATCCTTATACTTCTCTACAGCCTCTGAAAGCTCATCATATTCTGCGCCATGCATCAGGTGTGTAGGCTGTACCACAAGATTCTTTACACCATTTTTGACTGCACGCTCAAGTGCCTGATCCATATTGTCAATCTTCTCGTCATCTCTTGCCTGTACATGATTAATGATAATCTGTGCAGTGAAAGCTCTTCTGACTGACCAATCAGGATTTGCGGCTGCTATTGCATCCTCCACACCCTTGATATCAGCCACACGGCTGTCGTTGAAGGATGTACCAAAGCTTACTACAAGAATCTCATTCTCGCCGATATCATCCTGGTTTCTCGGATCATCCTTTGAGGCATCACCTGTATCTCTGCCGAAATAGTCAGGATCAGCATTTTCTCCCTCTACAAGCTCCTTCTGTGCGTCTGTGAGCTTGTCCCAGGCCTCCTTAGCCTCCTTGCACTGCTTATCTGTATCATCTGTTCTCTCCTGCACGTAGATTGCATCGATTAAATCTGCCACATGCATTGCTGCCTCCTGATCTGCTTTTGCGCTTGTCTCACTCTCTGAAGCCTTAGATACCTGTGTATCATTCTTTGCATCATCTGCCTTGCTGCCACAGCCGGTCACTGCTGTCATAGCCATAACTGCTGCCATCAGTACTACTACTAATTTCTTTTTCATGTTTTCTCCTTTTCATTAGCCCTGCAGCTGTTAAGCTGCACATCATTTAAATATGTAATACAAAAACATTTAAAGCGTCAAAAATAAAAGCTCTTTGTACTATTGCGTCAAAGAGCTATACATGCCAAAATCCTTCTAACTCAGACTATACGGCTATCATAGCCTTATCTGTAATTATAATTATTTCATCACGTACAGCCAGTTACTCGTGGCTTGAAACACTATTGTTTCCGTACAACACAAAGGCAGGTCTCCCGGCTTATATATCATTGCTTCGGCCGTCTTCCCGGTTGCCCAGTGACTTATTGGCCGTCACTCCTTAATTACGGTGACGAGTTCGTACAGGATTTGCACCTGTTTCCCTTTTCACCGGAGCCAGCTTAACATCGCCTGTCATAAATCAGATTCAAATGCTTGTCTGCTCCGACACCTTTATGCTACATATTCAGTTTCTTCGTGCGTTGCTTACGCAATCGCTTGGATTATTATATTACAACTTGTAACATTATTCAACAGATTTTTATCAGACGCTTTACAGACACATTTACAAAAGCGGTGCAAAAAGCTGCAAAATACTCTGCAGCAGCCTGCCTGCAAATGAGATATCATTTGTGCTTTCCTCATACACCTCCTCTGAAACCGCAAACGTCTCTATCGCATCCTCTTTTATTTTTCCGATGCACTGAGTCCTGTACATGTATACAAAATCCTCAAAATTCCAGTACATGCTCCTGAAATCCAGATTGCATGTACCAACTATCGCAGTATCATCATCTGCCACTATACACTTAGAGTGTATAAAGCCGGGTGTGTATAGATATATCCTTACCCCCGCCTCGATAAGAGGTCTGAAATTGGCTTTTGTCTGCAGATAAATAAGCTTTTTATCGGGAATCTTAGGTACAACAATACGCACATCAACACCTGACCTGGCTGCCGATATCATAGCATGTGACAGCTCTGTTCCAAGTATCAGATATGGTGTAAAAATATAAACATATTTTTTAGCTCTTGAGATGATACTCACATAAAGATTCTCTCCTACATCATCATGCTCAAGTGGAGAATCGCAAAACGGCTGGACAAAACCGCTTTTCTCTGACTGGCTGAAGGTATTGTGTGGATTCAGATATTCATCATGTACTGCATTGTCCTTATTGATATAATTCCACATCTCAAGGAACATCGTTGTGAAACTGTTTACACACTCTCCCTCTACACGGATACCGGCATCCTTCCAGTATCCAAACCTGATTTTTTTGTTGATATACTCATCTGCTATATTGTAACCACCGGTATGCGCCACACGTCCGTCTATCACCAGTATCTTCCTATGATCCCTGTCATTCATAATTACCGAAAGCATGGGCTTATATGGATTGAATCGTCTGGTCTGTATTCCGATGCTCTCCATCTCCTTTATAAAATGTGGCGGAATGGCATTTATGCTGCCAAAATCATCATATATGATTCTCACCACAACTCCATGCTTTACCTTTTCTTTGAGTATATCAAGTATCTGATCAAGCATAACGCCACTGCCTATTATGAAATACTCCATAAAGATAAACTTTTCAGCTGACCTTAAATCTTTTAAAATGCTCTCAAAAGCCTCCTCACCTGATTTAAAGTACTCTGTGCAGTCCTCCGCATACAGTGGATATTTCTGATTTTGAGTGATAAGCCTGCTTTGTCTGTATGCATCCATATCTGTCTGTCTGAGTGTCTCATTTAGCAGCTCGTTTTCAGGCCGAAGCGGCGCATATGCTTCCACAATTCTTGCCATTCTTTTCTGTGTCTTTGACGTCAGCTCCGGTCTTCCGAAAAAGAAATAGCATGGAATACCCACGATTGGAACACTCAGTATCAAAAATATCCATGACATTTTTATATACATTTTCATCCGCCTGTTGACAATATAAAGCGAAAGTAATATGGCTGCCACATACAGCAGATCCTGAAACACCCTGCTGGCAACAGACGCCGTATAAAATAAAAAGAACCACCATATCATCTGTATGATTATTATTGTTGAAACGATAAAAAGCTTTGAAAGCAGTTTCTGTAATATTTTTCTCATTTAAGCCCTACCATGAAATTACAATTACCTAACCAAATATTTCCTATATTTATCTTTAATCATATTATAATATTCCCAGCAATTTATCAACATTTATAATCCCCCACGAGCCTTTATGACTATCTTTTGCCCTGTCACATGTATTATACAGGGCAAGCTTAACCGCCTCCGGTCTCATATTTGGATTTTTTTCCAATAGAAGTGCTATGGCACCTGACACAATCGGTGTAGCCATTGAAGTACCTGTTTTTCTTACATATGTGCCATCCCTTGTTCCAAGGCTTATGATATCATGCCCGGGAGCCAGAATCTCAGGCTTTACAATACAGCAATCAGTCGGACCTTTGCCACTTCTTATATCATCAAAGCTTCCGACTGTTATTATTTTTCTTGAAATTCCCGGCACAGTTACAGAAAAAGGTGCCGGGCCGTAGTTGCCAGCTGCTGCAACAACTACCACTCCCATATCCCACAATTCATCTATCAGCTTCAATATCTTAATACGCTCTGCTGTATCAGAACATGGCAGATATCCTACAGAGAAGTTGAGTATTTTTATATTAAGTCTGACGCAGTTTTCTTTTATATACTTAAGTGCACGAATTGAATCCGATGTCTGCCCCATGCCAAGATAATCAAGCACCTTAAACACATATAGTCCTGCCCCCGGAGCCATGCCTATATCTGCAGCCGATAATATACCGCACACATGTGTACCATGCCCGTTATCGTCATAACATGTCTCCTTTCCACCCACAAAATCCATAAAGTGCTTTATACACCCATCAAGCTGTTTGTGTTTAAACACACCCGTATCAAGCACTGCTATATTGACATTTTTACCACTATATCCATTTTTATATACCAGATTTGCATTTATACTATATTTCGCATTTTTCATTATTATTTTATTTTTTAATTTAGTATATGATTCGTTTTCACAATATGACACAGACGCACCTGTTTTGCCTTACATCATATCACCTTACTATAATTTCATATATTAAAAGGACTGCACCTGCGTGCAGCCCTTTACTTGGATATTATTGTTATACTTTAACGTATATTAATTAATCCTCTTTTACATCCTTCATAGAGAAGCTGATCCTTCCCATCTTGTCCTTGCCAAGGCAAACAACCTTTACCTTGTCTCCAAGTGTGAGTACATCCTCTACTCTGTTGATTCTCTCTTTTGCAATCTTAGAAATGTGAACCATTCCCTCTTTGCCAGGAGCAAATTCGATGAAAGCACCGAACTCCTTGATGCTTACAACTGTTCCCTCAAGGATCTGTCCCTGCTCAAAATCAGTTGTGATAATCTTAATCATGTCAATTGCCTTTGCAATCATCTCTTTATCTGTTCCGCAAACTGAAACAGCGCCATCATCTGTGATATCGATCTTGACACCGGTTCTGTCGATAATCTCATTGATTGTCTTACCCTTCTGTCCGACAACATCACCAATCTTTGATGGATCGATTGTAATCTGCTCAATCTTTGGAGCCCACTCATTTACTTCTTTTCTAGGCTCAGCGATTGCCTTGCTCATGACCTCATCCATGATGTAGAGACGTGCCTCACGTGTTCTCGCGATTGCCTCCTCAACGATAGGTCTTGTAAGTCCGTGAATCTTGATATCCATCTGGATAGCTGTGATACCCTTATGTGTACCTGTTACCTTGAAATCCATATCTCCGAAGAAATCCTCAAGACCCTGGATATCTGTAAGTACAAGGAAATCATCATCTGTATCGCCTGTTACAAGTCCGCATGAGATTCCGGCAACCATAGCCTTAATCGGAACACCTGCAGCCATAAGTGACATACATGATGCACATGTTGAAGCCATTGATGTAGAGCCGTTTGACTCAAATGTCTCAGATACGGCACGGATAGTATATGGGAACTCCTCAATGCTTGGAAGTACAGGAACAAGTGCCTTCTCAGCAAGTGCTCCGTGTCCAATCTCACGACGTCCCGGTCCACGTGATACCTTTGTCTCTCCTACAGAGTATGCAGGGAAGTTATAGTGATGCATATATCTCTTTGTTGTGATATTTGCATCAAGTCCGTCGATCTTCTGAATCTCTGATAAAGGAGCAAGTGTTACAACATCACAAATCTGTGTCTGTCCACGGGTAAACATTGCAGAGCCGTGAACTCTAGGAATCAAATCAACCTCTGCTGCGAGTGGTCTGATCTGGTTGATTGCACGGCCGTCCGGACGCTTATGATCCTTTAAAATCATCTTTCTGACTGTCTTCTTCTGATACTGGTAAATAGCCTCACCAAGTACTGCAAGGTACTCCTCATTGTCAGCGAAGGCTTCCTCTAACTGCTCTGTGATAGCTCTTATATTTTCCTCACGCTTCTGCTTCTCATCTGTGAATACTGCCTCCTCCATCTGCTCAGGAGTAACAATTTTCTTGATATCCTCGAACATCTGCTCAGGAATAGCACAGCTCTCATACTCATGCTTTGGCTTGCCAATCTCATCACGGATCTGATCCATAAATGCGATAACTGTCTGGTTGATATCGTGGCACTTATAGATTGCTTCAATCATCTGATCCTCAGGGATCTCATTGGCGCCTGCCTCAATCATGATGACCTTTTCCTTTGTAGAAGCAACTGTGAGCTGTAAATCTCCCTCATCCCACTGCTTCTGTGAAGGATTTACGATAAACTCTCCATCAACAAGTCCCATCTGTGTCATGGCACATGGTCCGTCAAACGGAATATCTGAAATGTGAACAGCAAGAGCTGTACCAATCATTGCAACTATCTCAGGACGGCACTCAGGATCCACTGACATAACAAGGTTGTTTAATGTAACATCATTTCTGTAATCCTTTGGGAAAAGGGGTCTCATAGGACGGTCAATTACACGGTCTGTAAGAATGGCGTTCTCAGATGCCTTTCCCTCACGCTTGTTAAAACCACCCGGAATTTTTCCTACAGAGTACATCTTCTCCTCAAACTCAACGCTGAGTGGGAAGAAATCCACACCATCACGTGGCTTGTCAGATGCTGTAGCTGTTGAAAGAACTGTTGTATCACCATACTTGATAAAAACAGCTCCGTTAGCCTGAGCTGCTACTCTTCCGATATCTACGGTAAGAGTCCTGCCGGCAAGTTCCATTGAATAACTTTTGTACATATTAATTCTCCTTAAAATTCTTTTGCAGAAGTGTATTCCTCTTCCGAAACTACTAAACAATACATGTACTCTCATGCACTCTTTAGTGGTCTCGGCTTACTTCTGCTTTTCAAAAAACAATAATAAAAACAATAATAGAGCGGAATAATAATTACTCCGCTCTAAAGAAAATACTATTTTCTGAGTCCTAAACGCTCGATAAGTGAACGATATCTCTCGATATCAATCTCCTTAAGGTATGCAAGTAATCCACGTCTCTGACCGATCATCTTTAACATTCCTCTTCTTGAGTGATGATCCTTTGGGTTCTGTTTGAAATGCTCAGTTAACTCTGCGATTCTTGCTGAAAGAATTGCAATCTGAACCTCTGGTGAACCTGTGTCATTTGGTGTTCTACCGTACTCTGCGATAATAGCCTGTTTCTTTTCCTTTGCGATCATTGTTGATCCTCCTTATATTATAATGCGCCCTGATAACTGTATGATGCTCAGCAATAGGTCGGAGTGTCCAACTACCGAACATGGGCAAAACCACACTTATGCAGTATAGCATAGTAAGCATTTGTTGTAAACTGTTTTTTTATTAATCCGGCAAATATCTTGCGACACAAATCGGATTTCTGTAATATGCATTTGAAACCTTGATTCCATCACGCTTGTTGCTGGCATGTACAATCTGTCCGTTTCCGATATAAATTGCGACATGTGAGATACTCCTTCCACCTCCGTAGAAGAATAAATCTCCCGGCTTTGCTTCAGATGCACTGATTTTTTTGCCGTATGAAGGCTGTGCTCTTGATGAATGTGGTAATGAGATTCCATACTTTCCAAGAATCCTCATGGTAAAGCCTGAGCAGTCAACTCCCTTCTCAAGGCTTGTACCACCCCACACATATCTGTTTCCGACAAACTGTAACGCATACGATACAACAGATGCCCTTACATCTGATACACCATCACCATACTTCACCTGCTCTATTGTCTTTGCTGTAGGAAGTGCCTGTGCCAGTGTCACATAATCCTGTGATATATATCCTACCGAATCATCCACACTTATCTCAACCCAGCCGTCAGCGACAGAATTAACCGTGAATGCCTCTGAATTTCCAACCTGCGAAAGCACCGCAGCATCTGTTGACTTCTCTGCTCGCACATTCAGTGTTTCCGTATTTACTGTGGCAACCGTCTTAATCTCCTGTTCTGCAATAGCCTCTGCCTCATCTCCTGTTACAAGATACTGCTTGTTTACATATCCTGTCACCTTGCCTGATGTGACCTTGTACCATTCTCCGGCATCCTCAAGAAGCTCACAGGCATTGTGATTGGTAAGTATTCCTATTACCTCGCTGTCTGTCGAAGCTTCCTGTCTGATATTTAAGTTTCCACTGCTTATAACCGACATACCAAGATTTGTATAACCACAGGTCTGTGCGGCTGTCGGTGTCTGAGCTGCCTCATTTGCCTGCTCAGGCTCCTGTGAAGCATCGTCTGTCTGCGGTGCGCCCTGTGCAGATGCTGTTACAACATTGCTGTCATTTTGCGCAACAGTAAGCTCAGCTCCGTAGTATGTGAGAGCAGATGTCGCTCCTGCTGTAAGAAGCTCCGTAGCATCTGCCGCCTCTGTCAGACCAAGTGCCACCCCCGCATTGACTGTTCTGTTTTCCTTTAATGATGCTCTGGCATCTACTGTGCTGCTTGAACTCATAGATACAGCACCTATAATAATAGCAAACGCTACAACGCCTGCTGCCTGTCCTAATTTTAATTTATTTTTCATATAGCCTCCAGTTCATGCTATCCATAATCCCATGTTTACGAGTATATCACAAATTGTTAAAATGTCAATATTTCTCCGTAATATTTCCGTAATATTTGTCATTTTTTCGTTATTTTGGGTAATTTTGCAAAAAAACAGCCACACTAGAATGTGTGACTGCCTGCATAATTGATTGTATAATTGATATCTGCACTCATCTGGCTCTTTAACGCTTCTATTGAATCAAACTTCATCTCAGGTCTTACGAACTTATGAAGCTCTACCATGATATCCTGTCCGTAAACATCCTGCCCAAAATCTATGATGTATGTCTCTGCACCGATTGGATTTTTGCCCTCTATAGTAGGCTTGCATCCTATATTGGTTACACCAAGGTACCAGTTGTCCCTGACAAGAACTCTTGACATATACACTCCCTTTGGTGGAAGCAGCTTATCGTGCGGCACTGAAAGGTTGACTGTCGGAATGCCAATAGTCCTGCCTAATGCTCTGCCATGCACTACTCTTCCTTTTATGAAAAAGGGATATCCCAGCAGTTCATTCGCCTTTTTAATATGTCCTGCCGCAATCTCCTCGCGGATATAGGTACTGCTTATATCCCTGTCTCCATCCTTTATCTTATCCACCACAATAAGCTTATATCCAAGCTCTCCTGCCATCGCAGAAAGCAGTCTGTGGTCTCCTGCCCTGTTGTGCCCGAAACGGAAATCATCTCCGACAATGATACACTTGACATTAAGACTTTTAACTATCCATCTGACAAACGCATCCGCCTCCATCGTCATCACCTGTGGCACAAACGGACACTCTATCAGATAGTCAATACCTGATTTTTCAAACACATACTCTTTTTCATCGTTTGTGATTATAACCTTTGACTCAACGCCAAGTACCTCCGATTTTGGAGGAATGTCAAACGTAAATATGATGCGCTTGTAGCCATGCAGATTGCTCTGTTCAATTTGCTTTTCCATCAGAAATTCATGTCCTCGGTGAAGCCCGTCAAACTTTCCAAACGAGATGACGGACGGCTCCTTGACATGAAAATCCAGAGTTTTGCTTATATATTCCATAATATCTGTATACTATTCTATTCCATAAAAATCTTAACCGGCTTAAACTCACCGGTCTCATCAAGATACGAATACACCCCGACAAATATGCCCTCATGATTGTATACTCTGTATCTTATATCAGAGTCAGCACTGTGTTTTAAATAATCCGTAAGCACTGCCGGAATTTTATTTCCATTTCTGACAAGCTTATCAGCATCTGAAGCAGTATGCACTGCCGGCAGATTTTCGAATACTCCGTCAACAGGCATCACCATATCAAAGCAGCCTTCATCCACCTTTGACTGAATCTGTGAAAGTGTAAGTGCATGCTCTAAGTCAAAGCCTGCTACCCTTACTCTAAGCAGTGACTTCATGCAGCCATGGCAGCCCAGCCTCTCTCCGATATCATTGCACAGCGTCCTGATATATGTGCCCTTTGAACAGTGCACCGTCATCGTAACCTCAGGCAAATCAATGCTTTCAACCTTGATATCAAACACCTCGATATCCCTGGCTTTTCTCTCTATAACCTTGCCCTCCCTGGCAAGCTCATAGAGCTTTTTCCCATTGACCTTTAGAGCCGAATACATTGGCGGCACCTGCTTTTGTCTGCCAATAAACTGTGATATTGCATCATACACCGCCTGCTTGGTCACATTGACCTTAGCCTGATTTAAGACCTGCCCTGAAATATCCTGTGTATCTGTCTCCTGTCCTAAAAGCAGCACAGCTTTATAGACCTTGTCCTTATCTGTCAAAAGGTCACACACTCTGGTTGCCTTTCCAAGGCAGACAGGAAGGACGCCCTCTGCATCAGGATCAAGTGTACCTGTATGACCAATCTTCTTCTGGTGAAATATGCCTCGAAGCTTTGCTACAACGTCAAAGCTTGTATAGCCCTTTTCCTTGTATACATTGATTATTCCATTAACCATCTGCCCAAGAATCTCTCCCTAAATATTGTCCTTAATTGCCGTAAGGATGCGGTCTGTTGCCACCTCAAGCGGTCCGTCAATCGTAAATCCGGCGGCCTTTACATGTCCTCCACCGCCAAATACCGACGCAACCTTTGCCACATCATAATCACCGTTTACGCGCAGGCTGCCCTTGTAGGTACCATCCTCATTTTCGTAGAGAAATACAGCAACCTTTATATCCTTTGTCACGCGCAGCTGATTTACAATGCCGTCGAGATGCTTTGGAAGCACATCGTACTTCTCCATCTCAGCGCGCGATACTGCAGACAATATAACATCACCATTCAGATACAAAGCAGCATTCAAAAGCGCCTGCCCCATAATCTTGTTCTGAGCAAATGTCTTTGTATAAAATGTATCATCAATTATCCTTGAATAATCAATGCCCATCTCCATCAGGGAGCCTGCTATATCCATAGTCTTTTTTGAAGTGCATGAATACTGGAACACGCCTGTATCATGCACCATGCCTGTGTAAATACACTCTGCTATCTGTATTGTGATGCGCTCCTTCGGCAGAAGTTCAAACACAAGCTCACAGGTTGAGCTAGCATCCGGAAAGATGTAATTTGCGTCTGCAAAGGCCCCGTTTGTAACATGATGATCTATGCAAAGTGTCCTTTTTGCAGACTCAAAATACTTAGCTGCACTTCCCAGTCTGCCTGTGTCACTGCAGTCACATGCTATGAACAGATCGTATACTGTATCATCTGCATAGCTGCTGTCAATCTCATCTGCTCTTTGCATGAACTTAAAGATGTTCGGGCTTGGCTCTAAATAAAGCCTTGCATTTATATCAGGATAATAATCCTTTATGTAGTTGTATACCGCAAGTGTTGAGCCGACACAGTCGCCATCCGGTCTCATATGACCGGAAACAGCAACTGATTGTGCATCCTTTAAAATAGAATCAATCTCTGTCATAATCAATCCTCTTGTTAATCCTCTTTGAGATTTTTTGTTACTTCATCAATCTTTTTAGACATCTCAACACCATACTCTATAGACTGGTCTATGATAAATGTAATAGCCGGTGTGTTTCTCAAATTGATGTTCTTTGCGAGAGTTCTGCGTATATATCCCTCCGCTGACTTAAGTCCTGCAAGTGTATCAGCCTGTGATTTCTTGTCACCAAGCACACTGATATAAGCCTTTGCTGTCTTTAAATCAGGTGCCACCTCGACAGCAACTACACTTGTCATGGGATTGATACGCGGATCCTTTATCTCACCGCGTATGATATTTGACAGTTCACGCATTACCTCTTCGTTGATACGAATATTTTTTATGCTGTTCTTTCTCATATAATCCCGCTTTCTTTTTATATTAAACCGCAACTATCCGAATAGCCGCATTAATTCAAGATAACCAATATATGATTATCTTGGAACCTCTACCATCTTGTAGGCTTCTACGATATCCAATTCCTGAATATCATTAAATCCGTCAAATACAAGACCACACTCGTAGCCTGTCTTGACCTCCTTGACGTCATCCTTGAATCTCTTGAGTGAAGCAAGGTCTCCCTCGAATATCTGCTCACCCTCTCTGCTTATTCTGACACGGCAGCCTCTCTCCATAAATCCGTCAAGCACATATGAACCTGCAATATTTCCAACGCCTGAAGCCTTGAAAATCTGTCTGATTTCCGCATGTCCGATAACCTTCTCCTCAAATACAGGATCAAGCATACCCTTCATGGCAGCAGATACGTCCTCGATTGCATTGTAGATAACCTTGTAAAGTCTGATATCTACGCCCTCACGGTCTGCTGTAGCCTTGGCAACAGGATCCGGTCTGACGTTAAAGCCAATGATGATTGCATTTGATGCTGATGCAAGGATAACATCTGACTCGTTGATGGCACCAACACCGCCATGGATGACCTTGACCACAACCTCCTCATTTGAAAGCTTGACAAGACTCTGCTTAACAGCCTCAACTGAACCCTGTACATCTGCCTTTACGATGATATCAAGCTCCTTCATATTGCCGGACTGAATCTGTGAGAACAGATCATCAAGTGACATCTTTGCCTTTGTATCCTCGATGAGCTTATTCTTTTCCTCTGAAATATATGTGTCAGAGAATGCCTTTGCCTCCTTCTCTGAATCGCATGCCACAAATGTCTCTCCTGCTGATGGCACACTGTTGAGTCCAAGTATCTCTACAGGTGTAGAAGGCTTAGCCTCCTTTACTCTGCGGCCCTTGTCATCAATCATGGCTCTTACCTTACCATAGCTGCTTCCGCATGCGATAGGATCTCCGACATGGAGTGTTCCTTTTTGTACAAGCACTGTGGCAACCGCACCACGGCCTTTATCAAGCTGTGCTTCAATTACGAGACCTCTTGCGTTTCTATTAGGATTAGCCTTGAGCTCGAGCACCTCTGCTGTGAGAAGAATCATCTCAAGGAGATTGTCGATACCCTCCTTAGTATGTGCAGATACAGGACAGAATATTGTGCTTCCACCCCAATCCTCCGGAATAAGCTCATACTCTGAGAGCTCCTGCTTAACCTTGTCGATATTGGCACTTGGCTTATCTATCTTGTTGACTGCAACGATAATCTCTACACCGGCTGCCTTCGCATGGTTTATTGCCTCAACAGTCTGTGGCATTACACCATCATCTGCAGCAACAACAAGGATTGCGATATCTGTAGAGTTTGCACCACGCATACGCATTGCTGTAAACGCCTCATGTCCCGGTGTATCCAGGAATGTGATGTTCTGGTCATTGATCGATACAACAGATGCACCGATGTGCTGTGTGATACCACCTGCCTCACGGTCTGTAACACGTGTCTGTCTGATGGCATCAAGCAGCGATGTCTTACCATGATCTACGTGACCCATTACACAGACTACAGGTGGACGAGGAACCATCTTGCTCTCATCCTCTTCATCCTCCTTGAGAAGCTCTGCAATCACATCAACCTTCTCCTCTTCCTCACAGATGAAATTGAACTCCAGTGCAATCTCCTCAGCTGCTGCAAAATCAACCTCAGAGTTAACTGTTACCATCTCGCCCTTCATGAAAAGCTTCTTTACTATGGCAGAAGGCTGAACCTTCATCTTGTCAGCTAAATCCCTGATTGTAATCTTCTCCGGAAGAGAAATTGTCTTAATCTCGTTCTCATCCTCTTTTGGCTGTGCCTTAGGCTGCTGTGGCTTTTTCTTGCCGCCGTGCTTCTCGAGATTGATGTAATTCTCCTGCTTCTTTCCGAGCTTATCCTGCTTCTGGCTCTGATTGTGATTATGCTTATTCTTTCTATCGTTGCCTCTGTCGCGGCTCTCCTTTCCTCTTACATCATCAGGAGCTGCAACTGCAACTGTTTCTTTTCTGAAACGATTTCTGTCTTCACCTCTGCTGCCTGTTCTATCGTTATTTCTGTCATTACTTCTGCTTCTGTCATTATTTCTGTCAAAGCTTCTGCCACCCTCTGCAGGACGTCTGGAGTCATTTCTGAAACCTCTGTTATTGTCTCTATTATTGTCTCTGCTGTTATCGCGGTTATTGTCGCGATTGTTTGGTCTTCTATCGCTGTTTCGGTCAGTATTTCTGCTTCTATCGACATTTCTATCGGTATTTCTGTCAGTATTTCTGTTGTTGGTTCTATCGCCATTATCCTGACGTCTGTCGCCTCTTCTATCAGCATCAGCCTGACGTGCCGGACGTGAATTGGCTGTCTTCATATCTGCATACGGATCCGCTGTACGCTCACTTATAGGACGCATAGCTCTCTCTCCGACAGGTCTTGGCTTAATAATGCTGTGCTGCTCAGGACGTGACGACTGATTATCGCGTCTGCCATTGCCATTTCTTCGCTGCGAACCATTATTTCCGCTGCCGTTTCCACCATTTGGTTTTCTTCCCTGCTTACTGTACTGGGCATTGAAAACTGCTGTGATGCTTGCCTTTTTCTTTGGTCTGTCAGAAGCCTTTGCCTCATCCTTTTTAGGCTCTTCCTTCTTAGGTGCCTCTTTTTTTACTTCTGTTTTTGCGTACTTCTTTCGTACAATTTGCTGTGCCTCATCCTCAAGACCGCTCTGCACATTTTTGACAGCAAACTGTGTGCCGTTTAATGTGTCTATGACTTCCTGCGACTTTATATTTAATTCTTTTGCAAGTTCATGAACTCTCATTTTTGCCATATATCTATTTTCCTCCATTATTCAGTTTTATTCGACTGCAGCTTTTTTATCACTGCATTTGCAAGGTTTTCATCCGTTACTGCAAGGGAAGCGCGAAACTCTTTGCCTATTGCATTCCCTAACCCCACCTTGTCACTATAAAAATAAATCGGAACCTCATAGAAAGCAGTCATATCCGAAAAATGCTTCTTTGTGTTGTCTGATGAATCATCTGCAACTATCACTAAAAATGCCTTTCCTGTCTTTACAGCTTTCTCTGTCGAAAACTCTCCGCTAACCACATTGCCTGACTTTGCTGCTAATCCCAGCATAGAAAGTACTCTATCTGTCAATTTGGTTCATCTCCTTTTCAAGCTCCTCATATACCTGTTCTGATACACTAACACCAAGGGAACGCTCAAGTGCCTTTGTCTTTTTTGCCTTTTTAAAGCATTCAATGCTCCTGCATATATAAGCTCCCCTGCCGTTTTTCTTGCCGGTGTCATCGAGAATTATGTCGCCCTCCGCAGTCCTTACCGCGCGAATAAGCGACTTCTTTTCCTTCATCTCCTGACAGCCTACGCATTTGCGCATTGGAATCTTTTTATTTGCCATTACTGCTCATCACCACTATCTGCCGCATCATCTGTCTCATCGAAATCTAAAGCATCTGCATTACCGGCTGCTGCATCATTTTCTGCATCTGCCTGTTCTTCCTCGGCTAATCTCTCGTTCTCAGCAAGCTCATCATCTGAATAATCATAATCGTCATCATAATCATCCTCTTCATAGTCATTCTCATAATCCATGAAGTCTCCTGACTCTCTGGCCTGTGTCTCGCTCTTGATATCAATCTTAAAGCCTGTAAGTCTTGCTGCAAGTCTTGCATTCTGTCCTTCCTTGCCGATTGCAAGTGAAAGCTGATAATCCGGAACAACAACCTTTGCTGATTTCTCATCTGCATCTGCGATAACAGAGATAACCTTTGCAGGGCTAAGTGCGTTCTGGATAAGTATTGCCGGATTCTCATCCCATGTGATGATATCGATTTTCTCACCGCGAAGCTCATTTACGATAGCATTTACTCTGGCACCATTCATACCTACACATGCTCCTACAGGGTCTACGTTTGGATCATTTGACCATACTGCAATCTTTGTTCTGCTTCCGGCCTCACGTGAAATAGCCTTTATCTCAACTATGCCCTCTTTAACCTCTGTAACCTCTGACTCGAAAAGTCTCTTCACAAGCTCAGGGTGTGTTCTTGAGACAAGAATCTTTGGTCCCTTTGATGTGGACTTAACCTCAAGGATATATACCTTGATACGCTCTGTAGGCTTGAACACCTCACCCTTTATCTGCTCACTCTCAGTCAGAAGTGCATCTGCCTTGCCTAAATTAATGCTGACATTCTTTCCGATGTATCTTTGAACAACACCTGTCACAACATCCTTTTCCTTGCTGTTGTACTCGTCAAATATTACCTTTCTCTCCTCCTCGCGGATTTTCTGAAGGATAACATTCTTTGCGTTCTGTGTAGCAATACGTCCGAATTCCTTTGACTTAACCTCAACTCTCACGATATCTCCAAGCTGATAGTTACCGTTTACCTTGTGTGCATCTGCTAAGGAAATCTCCTCAACCGGATCCTCAACCGTATCTACAACCGTCTTCTCCTGGTAGCATGAGAAAGCACATGTCTCAGGATCTATTTCTACCTTTACATTGTCTGATTTACCAAAATGGTTCTTGCAGGCAGTCACAAGAGAGTTCTCAATTGCCTCAAGTAAAGTTTCTTTACTGATGTTTTTCTCCTGCTCTAATATATTTAACGCTTCTAATAACTCATTGCTCATTATTTTTTCCTCCTATTTGTGTTATCGTGCGCTTTAATTAAAAATCCAATGCCTGACGTATAAGCGCAATGTCACTCTTATTGAATGTAGTCTCATTGCCGTCTTCATCGGTTATTGTCACTGTATCCTTATCATAAGCTGTCAGCAGACCATAAAACTCCTTGGATTTGTTGATAGCCCTGTATGTGCGAATCTCTATTTCCTTATTCATATTGCGCACATAGTCCTTTTCCTTCTTGAGAGGTCTTCCAAGCCCCGGCGAGCTGACCTCGAAGGTGTACGAATCAGGAATATAGTCCTCTCTGTCGAGAATCTCATTCATCTGCCTTGCAACCACTTCACAGTCATCAACGGTTATGCCACCCTCCTTATCGATATATGCTCTCAGGTAGTTCATGCCGCCTTCCTTAACATACTCGACATCAACGAGCTCAAAATTCATGCTGTCAAGAATTGGTTGTATAAAGTTCTCCGTCTTTGCCTCATATACACTTGCCTTTGACATTTTATCACCTCTCTTTGATTATTGATGTTTATAAACGTGAATTGAGAGAGGACTTTTGCCCTCTCTCAATCTAGTCAACGTTGTTATCATAGGTATAATAGCACTATCAGGAAAAAAAATCAAGTTTTTTTAAAAAAGTACTTGCTTTTTTTGAAACTCCATGATAGTATAATACACGGTTCGTTGGTCAAGCGGTTAAGACGCCGCCCTCTCAC
>ENA-OVFU01000239-OVFU01000239.1-human-gut-metagenome-genome-assembly--contig:-NODE-239-length-48364-cov-14.641806_pt1 | contig 48364 bp, 39 predicted proteins | sample MGYA00237764_ERZ505407 | MGnify/ENA primary metagenome ERZ505407 (study PRJEB26158, sample SAMN06016366) | human gut metagenome | biome: human gut; feature: ankylosing spondylitis patient; material...
CAAGGGCAGCGTCCTCCTTTCCCGGTATCAGCACATAAATCCTGTTTGGTTCTCCCACGCCCTGACGCACCCGCATGATAAGTCCGGCGGTTTCCACTTCATTCAGAGAACGCTTGACCGTCATGGGACTGCGAGACAGGACTGTAAGACAGGATTTGATCCTTCTGTACTCGATAGATCTTTTTTGATTTTTCTTTACTTGATCTATTAGTATTTAATTGTGCGGGATTTCCCTGTTCAGGTTCCTCCGGCAGGGAGAGCATGAGGGAGAGAAGGCCCTTCGCTTTCAGCGAAAGCGACTTGTCCCGCAAGTGATGGTTGGACATCACCGTGTAATCGCGGGTTTTCTCAATGCGGAATACCACCATATTGGATACCTCCTTCCCTCGGTTTTGAAAAGTGTTCGTTTCGGCGGGGTTGCGCCCCTGTATCGCCGCCCGGCCTCCCATGAGGGAAAGAATATGGGCGGCTTCATTTGCGCCGCCCACAGGCGAAAAATAAGGGGATTTACCACCCGTTTTCATACAGTTTTGCGTGCCAGCAGCAGGGCATAAAAAACGCCACAGGTTTGTGTTACCCATGGCGTTGCCCAGGCAGATGGCCGGTCTGTATTCAGTTATATGGTCACGGGGCGGAGGCCCCGATTGACGGGTGCTGTACCCATATCTCGGCATTTCGTGGCCTTTCAGCGTGTCAAGGCTCACTCAACAGTAGTAAAATCGTAGTAAATGAGGTGGTTTTGACCTGTCTGAAATGCCCGTGGATACAGTGTTTTCAAGGGATAATCAGGTTTCAGCTTGATTTTTAATTAAAAAGTATAGACCTTCTCCGGCAAATGCCACTTCCGATCCAGAATTTCGGGCATATCCTGACCGATCTCGTGGATGCAGTTCTTGTGGGCGATGAGCTTGCGCTTGACGTCCTCACGCTTCAGCGGGCGGCGCAGCTGGGGGGTATCCGGCAGATAGAGCTGACCGGCTGCCGGATAGTTGCTGGCACGCCGGTAAGCGTCGATCTTCTGCGATCCTTGCTGATTCATACGCAGCTCTTCTTTACCTTTCCTTATTATTATGCAAACGGATTTTCTGTGGGATACGGCAGGCTCTTGGGCTGGTTGTAGGCAATGTCCGCAATGCCGAGGAACTTGAACACTTCAAACAGCGTCTTGCCATAGTGACCGAAGGCAACGGCACCGTGGTGCGGGTAGCGCTTCTGAATCAGGACATGGCGGTAGAAACGGCCCATCTCGGGAATGGCGAAGATGGCGATGCCGCCGAAAGACCGCGTTGCAACGGGTAAAATTTCACCCTGAGCGATGTAGGCACGCAGTTGGCCTTCGCTGTCGCACTGCAAACGGTAGAACGTGATGTCGGACGGCGCAATGTCGCCTTCCAGTGTGCCGCGGGTGAAATCGGGGTCGCTGCCGGCGGGCTCCAGCAGGCGGTGCTGGATGAGCTGGTACTTGACGGCGCGGTCACTGCACATCTTGCAGGACGGCGTGTTGCCGCAGTGGAAACCCATGAAGGTATCGGTCAGCTTGTAATGGAACTTGCCGGTGATGTCCTCATCATAAATGTACTTGGGTACGCTGTTGTTGATGTCCAGCAGGGTGACGGTGTCGCCGGAGGCGCACATACCGATGTACTCGGACAGGGCACCGTAAATATCGACCTCGCAGGCCACGGGGATGCCGCGGCTGGCAAGGCGGGAGTTGACGTAGCAAGGCTCAAACCCGAACTGCGACGGGAAAGCGGGCCAGCACTTATCAGCAAAAGCAACATACTTTTTGCTGCCCTTGTGGTTCTCGGCCCAGTCGAGCAGGGTCAGCTCAAACTGCGCCATGCGGGTCAGCAGGTCGGGGTAATAGTGCCCCTCGCCCATCTCGGCGGCCATGTCGGCGCAGACGTCCGCGATGCGCGGGTCGCCCGCATGCTCTTTGTAGGAAACGAGCAGGTCAAGCTCGGAGTTTTCCTCAATCTCAACACCCAGCTCATACAGGCCCTTGATGGGGGCATTGCAGGCGAAGAAGTCCTGCGGGCGCGGGCCGAAGGTGATGATTTTCAAATCACGCACGCCCAGAATGGTACGGGCAATCGGCACAAACTCGGCGATCTTGTCGGCAATTTCCTCCGCCGTGCCGACGGGATACTCGGGAATATAGCCCTTCAGATGGCGCATGCCGAGATTGTAGGAGCAGTTCAGCATACCGCAGTACGCATCTCCGCGGCCATTGATCATATCGCCGTCGCCCTCGGCTGCCGCTACGAACATGCAGGGGCCGTCAAAGTGCTTGGCAATCAGCGTTTCGGGCGTTTCGGGGCCGAAGTTGCCGAGGAATACGGTCAGCGCATTGCAGCCTGCGGCGGTGACTTCGGCCACGGCTTTTTGCATGTCGTGCTCGTTCTCGACAGTGGTCTTGCACTCGTACAGGTCAGTGCCCTTGGCGGTGCAGGCGGCAGAGATGGCAGCGCGGCGCTTCTCGCTCAGGGCGATGGGAAAACAGTCACGGCTGACGGCAATGATGCCGAGCTTGACCTCGGGGATGTTGGATGATTTCATGGTTTTGCCTCCTATATATTTACACATTTTGCAATGGCGGGCGGATATGGAATCCGCCCCTACGGGGATGCCGTGGAACTTTCCTGTATCGTAGGGGAGCATTCTATATGCTCCTAAATATGTACGTTTTCCCCCACCAATCCGATATACGCCCCGGTCTTGGCCTCGGCGCTGTCGGGATGAGCGAACAGCCACTTGTTGCGGGCCCACAGCTGCGGGTCATCGCCGCCGTCATTCTTGATGGCGGGCTTTGCGGTATTGGTGCCTTTGGGCAGAGCGACCAGCACGCGGAAGCCCTTGGCTGCGTCCACATGGCAGGGCGCGTAGTGCAGCGTCGTGGCGTAGACTTCCACCAGTGTGCCTGCCGGGACACGGAACGCCTTGACCTTGGCGGTGTCCAGCTTGCCGCCCGTGATTTCCTCCTGCCTGGCAAGCAACAGCACAAAATCTTCGGTACCCAGATTGAACTCGCTGTCGCGGTGGTATTCCAGGCAGTTCAAATAGGTGTTGTGACCGTTGCACCAGCCCAGTTGGCAGGGCATGCCGCCGAAAAGATGCTCCGACACTTCGACGGCGGCGGGCAGTTCCTGCAGGGCTGCGTCCTCGGCCACATAATCCGTAGCTGCGGGCAGCGGGGTGTTTGCCAAGGCGGCCAAAATTTCCGCTTTGGCGGTATCCAGCCCGGTCACAACGCGGCCATAGGGCTTGAATTCCGGGTCGATTACAGAAAAAATCTTCATTGCAGTGCCTCCATTTCCGCAAAGGATACTTTCAGTGCCGGGTACAGCTTGTGCCACACGGCGTAGCGCGCGTTGTATTTTTCGACGAGCACGGCGTCCGGCTGGGTTGTGCTCTTGGCGTGGACGAGCGCCTCGGCGCAGGTCTGCACGCTGGGGTATGCCCCGCAGGCCACCGCCGCCAGCATCGCGCCGCCGTAGCCGGGGCCTTGCTCGGTCTGGGGCAGCGTCAGCGGGATGCCCAGCACGTTCGCCAAAATCTCCCGCCACAGCGGACTTTTGGCACCGCCGCCGCAGAGCGTGCTGGCTTTAATCTTCACGCCTTGTGCCCGCGCAATCTCCACACAATCGCGAATCGCAAACGCCACACCTTCCAGCACCGCCTGGGTCAGCGCGGCACGCGGGGTGTCCATCCGCAGCCCGACGAACGCACCGCGCGAGGCAGGATCGTTGTGGGGGCTGCGTTCGCCCATCAGGTAGGGCAGGAAGTAGACGTCGTTCGCGCCCAGCTTGTCCGCCGTAATGGGTGTCTGCTCGGCAGCGTAGTCAGTGGTGTGCAGCACTTCTTCGCTCCACCACTTGTTGCAGGACGCAGCCGAGAGGATGCAGCCCATCAAATGATACCCTCCGTCCGCGTGGGCGAAGCTGTGCAGGGCGTTCTGCTTGTCGACGCCGAACGTATCACTGGTGATGAACACCGTGCCCGATGTGCCCAAGGAAATATTGCACTTACCGCCGCCCACCGCGCCGCAGCCGACAGCCGCAGCGGCGTTATCGCCCGCGCCCGCGCAAACGACCACATCCGCAGGCAGGCCCAGCGTTTGGGCGGCTTCAGCAGTCAGCGTGCCGACGGGCTGCCAGCTCTCAAACAGCTTCGGCAGCTGGGATTCCTGCACGCCGCAGATGTCCAGCATTTCCTTGCTCCAGCATTTGTGCTCCACGTCCAACAGCAGCATGCCCGATGCGTCGGAATAGTCGGTGCAGTGGACGCCGGTCAGCTTATAGTTGATGTAATCCTTCGGCAGCATGATTTTTTCGATGCGGGCGAAGTTGTCCGGCTCGTTCTCCCGCATCCAAAGCAGTTTGGGTGCGGTGAAGCCTGCAAAGGCGATGTTTGCGGTGTAACGGCTCAGCTTGTCTTTGCCGATAACGCCGTTTAAGTAGTCGACCTGCCTTTGGGTGCGGCCATCGTTCCAAAGGATGCAGGGGCGGATAACCGTGTCATTTTTGTCCAGCACCACCATCCCGTGCATCTGGCCTCCCGCGCCGATGCCCTTGACCTGAGACGCATCAAACCCGTCCAGCAGCGCAGGGATGCCGTCGCAGACCGCCGCCCACCAATCGGCGGGGTCCTGCTCGCTCCAACCGGGATGCGGGAAGGCAATCGGGTATTCCCGGCTGACGATGTTAGCAATGCTGCCCGTTTCGTCCATCAGCAGCAGCTTCACCGCAGAGGTGCCGAGGTCGATCCCAATATAGTACATATCTTTGCCTCCTCCTTACGGAAGATTTATCCGTTGACGCCAAAAACTTTTGTATAGTCGGCCTTGAACTTCTCAATGCCGGCATCGGTCAGCGGATGGTGAAGCATCTGCTCGATGACCTTGTACGGCACCGTGGCAATGTCGGCACCAGCCAGGGCACAGTCGGTCACATGGATGGGATTGCGCACGCTGGCGGCGATGATTTGAGTCTCGATGTCCGGATAGTTCAGGAATATATCATGGATAGTCTCGATCAGATCAATGCCCGGCTGGCCGATGTCATCGAGACGCCCCAAAAACGGGCTGACATACGTGGCACCCGCGCGGGCTGCCAGCAGCGCCTGGTTGGCGCTGAAAATCAGTGTGCAGTTCGTAGGGATGCCCTCGCCGGACAGCACCTTGATGGCCTTTAACCCCTCGGCGGTCATGGGGATTTTGACCACCATGTGCTTCGGGTCCAGCGCGTAGATGGCGCGGCCCTCGGCGATCATGTCCTCGGCATCGGTTGTGGTCGCCTTGACCTCGCCGGAGATGGGGCCGTCCACGATGGTGGCAATCTCTTTCAACGTTTCGGCGTAGTCGCGGCCCTCTTTGGCAATCAGGCTGGGGTTTGTGGTGACACCGGCGATAATGCCCATGTCGTTGGCACTGCGGATCTCGTCGACGTTGGCGGTATCAATGTAAAATTTCATACGGTAAAACCTCCTTATTTCTGGCCGTAATAGGCGTTTGGTCCGTGTTTTCTCATAAAATGCTTGTCCAAAACATGCTGTGGGGCAGGCTGTGCATCGGGGTCAATGGTCAGGGTCAAAATTGCCATCTTTGCGACTTCTTCCAGCACAACAGCGTGGTAGACAGCCTGTGCCGCGTCTTTGCCCCAGGTAAAGGGACCGTGGCTGGCACAGAGAACACCGGGTACATGCACCGGGTCAATGCCGCGGTTTTGGAACGTCTCGATGATGACCTTGCCGGTGTTCTTCTCGTAGTCCTCGTCGATCTCTCCAGGAGTCAGCTCCCGCGTGCAGGGGACAGGGCCGTAAAAATAGTCGGCGTGGGTCGTGCCAAAGGCGGGCAGGTCGCGCCGCGCCTGGGCAAAGGCCACTGCGTGGGTCGAGTGGGTGTGCACGATGCCGCCCAACTGCGGGAAGGCCCGGTACAGCTCGAGATGCGTTTTGGTGTCGCTGCTGGGGTTCAAATCGCCCTCGACCTTGTTGCCGTTCAAATCCATGACAACGAGCATTTCCGGTGTAAGTTCGTCATATTCCACGCCGGACGGCTTGATGACAAACAGGCCCTTCTCGCGGTCAATGCCCGAGACATTTCCCCAGGTGTAGGTTACAAGTCCTCGGCGGGGCAATTCCATGTTGGCTTCATAAACTTGCTGCTTTAATGCTTCCAGCATAGGTTATCCTTTCTGCTTTAACGCTAAATCGTTCAAGAACAGCTGCTGTTCCGGGCTTTCCGCCGCTGGCTGGCGTTGCCCGGCAGCCGGCGCATACAAGCCCTTAGGCAATACCTCATAATTCCCGCCTTACGGCTTAAGCACCACTCCGGCGGCTGCCGCACCTCGCTCGCCGTATCGGCACTTAGAATTATGCGGTATTGCCCTTATTTTACAACGGCGCGCTCGGCTTTCAGCGCGGTTTGGTATTGGGTCAAAAAGGCGGCAAACCCGGACTCCTCGGCGGGGTCGGGGGACAGGGTCGTGCTTTGGGCGTCGGCAAAAACGCAGCGGTTCAAATACGCGGCCAGCGCTTCGCCGTCGGCACGGTGCAGACGATACGCAGCCAGCAGGGCCATGCCGTAGGAACCGCCCTCACCGGCTGTTTCCATGCAGGTCACAGGAGCACCCGCCGCCGCAGCCAGATACCGCTGGGCCACGCCCGGCGTTTTGAAGATGCCACCGTGGCCGAGCAGGGTATTCACAGCCACATTTTCTTTGCGCAGAATTTCCAGCCCCATCGCCAACGTGGCAAAGGCAGAATAGATGTTGGCGCGCATAAAGTTGGCCAGCGTAAACGCACTGTCCGGGCGGCGCAGCAGCAGGGGGACGCCCGCGTCCAGGTGGGTGACGCTCTCACCGGAAATGTAGTTGACGGGCGTGATGCCGCCGCAGTCAGGCGCACCGTGCAGCGATTCGTTAAACAGGAGGGTAAACAACGCACCTTTGTCGATGTTTGCTCCGCACAGTGCCGCGCTCTCGGCCAGCAGATCGACCCAGGCGTTCAAATCGCTGGTGCAGTTGTTGCAGTGGACCATGGCGACCGCCGCGCCGTCGGGGGTCGTGACCATGTCGATTTCCGGGTAGACCTTGGACAGCGGCTTTTCCAGGACGACCATGGCAAAAATGCTGGTGCCTGCGCTGACATTGCCGGTGCGCGGGGCGACACTGTTTGTTGCCACCATGCCGGTGCCGGCGTCGCCCTCCGGTGGGCAGAACGGTATGCCGGGCTGCAGCGTGCCGGTGGGGTCGAGCCGCTTCGCCCCCTCGACGGTCAGCATACCGGCGTCCTCGCCTGCGGGCAAAACGGTAGGCAGCAGTTTGACAAGATCCACGGGGCAGCCTTGATTGTCTGCCAGCGCGTTAAATTTTGCGAGCATTGCGGCATCATACCCGCCGGTGGTGCTGTCAATCGGGAACATGCCGCTGGCATCGCCTTCGCCCAGCACCTTGCGCCCGGTCAGCTGCCAGTGTACATAGCCTGCCAGCGTGGTGAAAAAGTCCAGCTGCGGCAGGTGTGGCTCGCGGTTCAGCATGGCTTGGTACAGGTGTGCTGCGCTCCACCGCTGCGGGATGTTGAACCCGAACGCCGAGGTCAACTCTTCTGCTGCCGCGCCGGTCATCGTGTTGCGCCATGTGCGGAACGGTACCAGCAGCTTGCCCGCAGCATCAAACGCCAGATACCCATGCATCATAGCCGAAACGCCAATGCACCCCACTGTGGTCAGCGGCTGGCCACACTTGGCCAGCACATCCGCAGCCAATGCCGCGTAGGCAGCCTGCACACCCTGCCAGACTTCCTCCAGCGGGTAGGTCCAGATGCCATTTTCCAGCCGGTTCTCCCAGGTAAAATCGCCCTGGGCCACAGGCTTGCAGGTATCGCCCACAAGCACAGCTTTGATGCGGGTGGAACCCAACTCAATGCCGAGAGAACACTGCTTTAAGTCAATCATAGGGATCCTCCTTGACAAAATAAAGGATGGTCTTTATCATAAAACTATCTTAATGTTCGGAAAGGAACGCACCCATGGGAACCGTTTTCAATAAAAAGGAGCTTTTGGTCCTCTTGCAGGATTTTCACTGCCTTACGGGGCTGCGCTCCGCCGTTTTTGATTCGTATGGAATCGAAGTGCTTGCCTATCCGCCGGAACTGCCAGCTTATTGCCGCTTGATCCGCAGTGTGCCTGATGGCAAGACCGGCTGTTACCTGTGTGACCAGGCGGCTTGCCGCAAGGCAACGCGGCAAAAGCAGACGATCATCTACCCCTGCCATGCGGGGTTGATCGAAGTGATCACGCCGGTCCAGATCGATGGTGCTGTTGTGGGCTTTTTGCTGTTGAGCCACATTGTACAGGGGGCCGATGAGCAGAGCGAGTGGAGCTATGCGCAAAAATGCTGCTCGGCTTACGCAATTGATAAAACGGCACTGCAAAAAGCCTATAATGCCTTGCCGCGTACGCCCTATCCGGTGCTGAAATCAGCAGCGGATCTGCTGGCTTTGGCGGCGGCTGCATTGTACCAAAAGGGGCTGACGCGGTTGGCAGCGGGCAGTGCGCAGGAAAAACTGAGCCGCTACCTGGCGAAACATCTGGATGAGACATTGACAAACGAAACGATCTGCCGTGATCTTTCGTTAAGCCGTACCGGGCTGTACTATCTTTCCCGGCAGCTCTATGGCTGCGGCATCAACGAGCAGATCACGCACCTGCGCATCCAAAAAGCGATGAAGCTTCTTTGCGATACGAATCTGTCCAATGCACAGATCTGCCAGCAGATCGGATTCCTAGATGACAATTACTTTTATCGTGTTTTCCGTAAACAAACCGGTCTGACACCACGCCAGTACCGTGATTCTATCTTAGCAGATACAGCAAAGACTGAGTAGAGACGATTGTTTTCAATACTGGATTATTGTTCAAACAATTCTGAGGAAAGCGGCAATATTGAATTGTGGCCGGTGACGTGCTATAATAAACCCACATACGGTAAGCCGGCACGGCGCAATTATGACCGCTGCCTTACGGAAAATTCGCAGCTGCGGAGTATAAACTGCTATGAAAAAATATAAGATCGCGGTGGCCGGGACCGGCTATGTGGGGCTTTCGATTGCCACGCTGCTTTCCCAGCACCATCATGTGACGGCGGTGGATATCCTGCCGGAAAAGGTCATATTGATCAACGCGCGCAAATCGCCGATCCGGGATGACTACATCGAGAAATATCTGGCTGAGAAGGAGCTGGATCTGACCGCTACGCTGGACGCAAAGGCAGCTTACACCGATGCGGACTTTGTTGTCATCGCTGCACCCACCAACTACGACAGCCAGACCCAGCACTTTGACACCTCTGCAGTGGAGGCAGTCATCCGCCTTGTCACGGATGTCAATCCAAATGCCGTCATGGTCATCAAATCGACGATTCCCGTGGGCTACACGGTGTCGGTGCGGGAAAGGCTCGGCAGCCGGAACATCCTGTTCAGCCCGGAATTTCTGCGGGAGTCCAAGGCCCTGTATGACAACCTCTACCCGTCCCGCATCATCGTCGGCACCGACCCGGAGGATGCGCACCTTGTCGCAGCCGCCCACGAATTTGCGGCACTGCTGCAGGAGGGGGCCATCAAGGAGAACATTGATACCCTCTTCATGGGCTTTACCGAGGCCGAGGCCGTCAAGCTGTTCGCCAACACCTATCTGGCGCTGCGCGTTGCCTATTTCAATGAGCTGGATACCTACGCGGAGAGCAAGGGCCTGAACACGAAGCAGATCATTGACGGCGTATGTCTTGACCCGCGCATCGGCAGCCATTACAATAACCCCAGCTTCGGCTACGGCAGCTACTGCCTGCCCAAGGACACGAAGCAGCTGCTGGCAAACTACGCCGATGTGCCGGAAAATCTCATCGAGGCCATTGTGAAGTCCAACCGCACTCGCAAGGACTTCATCGCTGGCCGCGTGCTGAAGCTGGCCGGGTACTACGGCTACGATCAGGAAAATGAGTTTGACGAAAGCCGCGAAAGGCCCGTCACGATCGGCGTCTACCGCCTGACGATGAAGAGCAACAGCGACAACTTCCGCCAAAGCTCGATTCAGGGTGTCATGAAGCGCATCAAGGCCAAGGGCGCACAGGTCATCATCTATGAGCCTACGCTGGAGGACGGTAAGACCTTCTTCGGTTCGGCAGTGGTCAACGATCTGGACAAATTCAAGCGGCAGAGTCAGGCCATTCTGGCCAACCGCTACGATGCCTGCCTCAACGATGTGCAGGACAAGGTCTACACAAGAGATCTATTCGGCAGAGACTGAAACGTCTTTCTGCCGCTTTTTGACAGTGGAGTAAGGCTCTCCATGCCATTACCGCACAATATCCCTGTGACTTTTAAAGAGAGGAACACCTGTTATATGAAATATGATTATCTGGTAGTCGGCTCCGGTCTGTACGGTGCCATCTTCGCCCATGAGGCCAAGGCCCACGGCAAATCCGTGCTGGTCGTGGATAAACGCCCCAACATTGCGGGCAACATTTATACCGAGAACATCGAGGGTATCAACGTCCATAAGTATGGCGCGCACATCTTCCACACCAACAACAAAAAGGTCTGGAACTATATCACCCGGTTTGCCGAGTTCAACCGCTTTACGAACTCTCCCGTTGCCAACTATAAGGGTGAGTTGTATTCGCTGCCCTTCAACATGTATACCTTTAATAAAATGTGGGGCGTCGTCACACCGGAGGAGGCAGCCGCCAAGATCGAGGAGCAGCGCCGTGAGATCACCCACGAGCCGCAGAACCTTGAGGAGCAGGCCATCTCCCTTGTGGGCCGCGACATTTATGAAAAGCTCATCAAGGGCTACACCGAAAAGCAGTGGGGCCGCGACTGCAAGGACCTGCCGGCATTTATCATCAAGCGCCTGCCTGTGCGGCTGACCTTTGACAACAACTATTTCAACGCGCTGTATCAGGGCATTCCCATCGGCGGCTACACCAAGATGATTGCCAATCTTCTGGACGGCATCGAGGTGCGGCTGAACACCGACTACCTTGAAAACAAGGCCGCGCTGGCCGCACTGGCTGACAAAATCGTCTACACCGGCCCGATTGACGCTTATTTTGACTACAAACTCGGCACGCTGGAGTACCGCTCCGTCCGGTTTGAGAATGAGCTGCTCGACAAGCCCAGCTTCCAGGGCAACGCCGCCGTCAACTATACGGACCGCGAGACGCCGTGGACCCGCATCATCGAGCACAAATGGTTCGAGTTCGGCAAGGACGAGAACGGCAACGACCTGCCCAAAACGATCATCAGCCGTGAGTATTCCTCTGAGTGGAAGCCCGGTGACGAGCCGTATTACCCCGTCAACGATGCCAAAAACGGCGCACTGTATGCCGAGTACAAGAAGCTGGCCGACGCCGAGCCGAAGGTCATCTTCGGCGGACGCCTGGGTGAGTATAAGTATTACGACATGGATCAGGTTATCGCCGCCGTGCTGGACCGCTGCGAAAGCGAGCTGCACTAAAGTACAGCCAAGCGAAAGCACAAAATTCAAAAGGCAGCAAAGCAGACCCCCAAAAGCTAAAATCGGGGTTTACTTTGCTGCCCTTTTTTATTTGCTCAATCCGCTGGCGCCGCTTGCCACAACGCCGCCGTCCATAAGAATGTCTGCTCCGGTCAGGAAGCCCAGCCGCTCATCCAGAAGAAGCGCAAACAAAGCGGCGATTTCTTCCGGCTTTCCGTTGCGCTTGAAAGCAGAGTATTTTTTGAATACATCCGCCTGCCCGCTTTCCAGTGCGCCCATCGGTGTGTCAAAGTTGCCGGGTGTCACACTCAGGCAACGCACATTTTTCTCGCCAAAGCGTGCGGCATCGGTCTTAGCAAACCAAATTACAAAATGCTTGCTGATGGCGTAGGCCAGACCCGGGCGGTCGTCCTTAGGGGCTATGCCTGCCCGCGCCACCAGCTTTTTGATGAATTTTTCACGGTCGGTGCGCGCCAGCTTGTACGCACCCTTGGGCATGACAAACTGCGGGGCAAGGTAGGCGCTCATGCTGGAGGTGTCGATCACACAGCCGCCCGGCGCCATGACCTCATAAAAGGCATCGTTGATATTCACCGTGCCCAGCGCATTGCCGCGCAAAATCTTTTCAGCATCGCCCATGTGAGGGCTAAGGCCCGCAATGTGCAATACCGCTTTTACTTCGCCGCATTCGGCGGCGTGCTTGGCCAGCGCAAAACAGCTTTCACGGTCGGAAACATCACAGCTGAACGCCTCAGCCTCGCCGCCTGCACTGCGCAGATCGTTGACTGCCTTTTCCAGCTTGGACGCCGTGCGCCCCACCAAAATCGTGTAATATCCTTCTTCACAGATGAGCTTCGCCGTGGCAAGCCCCATGCCGCTGCCGCCGCCTGCGATAACACAAACCTTCTTCATGCGATTTTTCCCTCCTGCTTGAGCCAAACCGCCAAATCATGCAGTGTTTCCTTGTAGGGACGCGGGGCAAAGCCAAGCTCATTTTTTGCCTTGGAGCAGTCAAAGTGGTTGTTGCGCTCCAGATTGTAAACGGCAAACTCCGTCAGCACAGCGGGCTTGCCGGTCTTGGCCGCGCGGGCTTCCATCTGTTTGGCGGCAAAATGGGCAAGCGACAGCGGCATGTAAAACAGACAGCCGCGGCAGCCGGTTTCTGCCTTCAGCATTTCGCAGAGTTCATTCAGCGAAACCTCGTCATTGGAAAGGATGTAGCACTCGCCCTTGCGCCCACGGTCAGCGGCGGCAATCGTACCGGCGGCCAGGTCGCGCACATCGACAAGATTGAACGAGCCCTGCATACCGATGGGCATTTCACCGTTCAGGATCTGGATCAGCGTGCGGGTCGTCTGCCCGATGGCGGGGTCGTTGGGGCCAAGAATACCGCTGAGATGCACCACGCAGGCATTCAGCCCGTCAGCGGCGGCGTCCAGCACCTTCTGGGTCGCCATTGCCTTGCTGCGGCTGTACCAGCCGACCACGCGATTGTCATCGTAGGGAACAAAGCTGTATACCTCGCGGATGCTCTCGCCCTTAGGCAGCTCAGTGATGGCGCCGGTGCTGGAAACATAGACGAACTTTTTGCACTCAGGGTGACTTTTGGCGGCGTTCAGCATGTTTTCGGTGCCGCCCACATTGACGGCGATCAGCTTTTCACTATAATTCGGGTTGATCGTCACCATACTTGCGCAGTGGATGCAGACGGTCTGGGTGCCCGGTTCCACGGCAAAGAATTTCTCGCAGTCCTCGGCACTGCAGAGGTCACCCTCAAAGATTTCGACGGCTTTCGGCACAAATTTTACGGCAGGGTCGCCCTTCAGTACAAAAGCGCGCACGGCATCACCGCGCTCCAAAAGCTGTGCGCAGACATTAGTGCCCATAAATCCGGCAGCACCGGTGACAAGATAGATGGTTTTCATAGCTGTATCCTCCGTTTTCCCGTAGGTTGTTTTTTGTTTCGATGCTTCTAAGGATACACCGCCAAAATAAACCTTTGGTAAACGGGAAGGTTTATCTTCCGTTTATCTTTGCGCTGTACTATAATAGAACTAAGGCAATACCGCATAATTCTAAGTGCCGATACGGCGAGCGAGGTGCGGCAGCTGCTAAGCCAAAAGCGCAGATAATACTTTGTGTATTATCGAGCATTTTGGCAACGCAGATGCCGTGCCGTAGCCGCCGGAGCGGTGCTTAAGCCGTTAGGCGGGAATTGTGCGGTATTGCCCTAAGGAGGGTACACGGATGTTTCATATTTTGATTGCCGAGGATGACCCCAGCACGGCGCGTCTGCTTGGCGCCATCGTAAAGCGAGCGGGCTATGAGCCGCTGATTGCTGCCGACGGTGTGCAGGCACTGGAAATGCTCGACCACAACCATATAGATCTGCTGCTCTGCGATGTGATGATGCCCCGAATGGATGGCTTTACCCTGACCAGGACCATCCGGGAAAGCGGCAGCATGCTGCCTATTTTAATGCTGACGGCCAAGGATATGCCACAGGACAAGCACACGGGTTTTATCGTTGGCACTGATGATTATATGACAAAACCGCCGGACCGGCAGGAGCTTGTGCTGCGTATCAAGGCGCTGCTGCGCCGCGCCCGCATCGTGGATGAACACAGGATCACGATAGGGGATGTCGAGCTGGACTACGACACCCACACCGTGCGGCGCGGCCACGATGCGCAGGTGCTGCCGCCCAAGGAGTTCAACCTTCTATACAAGCTGCTGGCTTACCCGGAAAGGACCTTTACCCGGCTGGAGCTGCTGGATGAGATCTGGGGCATGGACAGCGAAAGTGACGACAAAACGGTAAATGTTCACATCAATCGGCTGCGCACCCGCTTTTACGATTGGCCGGAGTTTGAGATACAGACCATTCGCGGCATCGGCTACCGTGCTATAAAGAAGGTGTGATATGGCACAATTTGTAAACAAGCTGCGCGACTGCATACGCACCGTAAATTTGACGATGCTGCTGGTGCTGAACCTGTTTTGCATCGTTACGCTGAATCTGACCGTTGCGACGGTACTGGTGGTATTGGAGGCTGACCACGGCTTTTTTATCCAAGACGGCAGCATCAGCATCGGCGGTGCGCTGGTTATTTTGTATGCCAGCTGTATTTTGATGGCCGTCAGCCTTGTGGTTGCGATTCGCCTTGTGTTAATAAAGCCTATCAAAAACATCATACAGGCGATGAATCGGCTGGCGGTGGGGGACTTCACCGTGCGCCTGCAGCCTGCTGCCCACGGGTATGAGCCCACTGAGATCCGGGAGTTCAAAGCAGCCTTCAACAAAGCGGCGGAGGAGCTTTCCGGCACGGAGCTGCTGCGCAAGGATTTTGTAAATAACTTTTCCCATGAGTTCAAGACGCCCATCGTCAGCATCAGCGGCTTTGCCGACCTGCTGCTGGACGAGGATGTCACCCCAGAGGAGCAGCGCGAGTACCTGCAAATCATCCGCGATGAGAGCAGGCGGCTGGCACAGCTTTCCGGCAGTGTGCTGCTCTTGAATCGTATCGAGGCACAGACCATTCTGGCCGACTGTACAGACTTTTCGCTGGATGAGCAGCTGCGCCAGTGCATCCTTGTGACCCGGCAAAAGTGGCGCGATAAGCCGCTGCAGTTTGAGGCCGAGCTGGCCCTCTGCACCTACCACGGCAGCGAAGCGCTGGTAAAGGAGATCTGGCTGAATCTGCTGGATAATGCCGCCAAGTTCAGCCCGGAGAACGGAACCATAAGCGTAACACTGCACTGCGAGCAGGGCAGACCGGTTGTGGCTGTCACTGACCGGGGCTGCGGTATGGACGCCGAGACCTGCTGCCATATCTTTGAGCAGTTCTATCAGGGGGACACCAGCCACAGGACGCAAGGCAACGGCTTGGGCCTTGCCATGGCACAAAAAATAGCCGCCCTGCACGGCGGCGCTGTCACTGTGGACAGCCGCCCCGGCAGCGGCAGCTGCTTTACGGTTGTTTTGAAATGAATATTGCCTAATGCCTGTTCAGATCAGCCCGCAGGACCACAGCACAATCCTGCCAAAAAAAGCGCCGTCCCTTGCCAAAAGGGACAGCGCACGGTCTGGGCTGTACAGCAGCCCAACATATTTATTATACCATTTTTTGCCCGGAGCGGCAAGCTTGAAACTGCACAAATCTTTCGCTGCATCGTTGGCATATCTGCGAATAGACGAATCCCAGGGGCTGTGGTATAGTATAGTCACAGAAAGAAAACAGCCGGAGATAAGGAGCAGACAACTCCAAGAGAAGTTGATCTTCCAAGGAGAAATGTCATAAGAAATCTCCAAAGAAAGCAAGACACCGGCGGTATTTCGTAAGGAGGGAGGCTCAAGTCCAATGGCAAACTTTAAAGATCCTATTCATCACCGGCGGGCCTGGGCCTGCTGAATGAAAAAGCGCCGCATCCGAAGCCACAGGTCATAACCTGAACAAAGCATATTGAACGAGATGTCCGGCAGCTTACCTTTAAACAGCAGACTCAGGGGCCGTCATCAAAGACCCCCATGCAACATATAGATCAGGATGAAAGAAGGCTGGTTATCATGACTGGTTCCACGCCACCCAACAGAAGGTATCTGAAATCTACCTGATCCATAAGGAGAAACTCCAATGTACTAAGTGTCAGAGGTTGATCCTCAATCTCAAAGCCTGAAATTCTGCAAAGGGAATGATTCCCCATGAAAATAGGAACCAACTCCGAAAAATAACGAATAAAGGTTATGAGGCTATGACTCCAATCATTTAGGTACTGCCGGGGCGAACGAAAAGTTCGCCCCGGTTTTGTTTGTGTCACGGTCTCCGGCTCATGCAGGGCAAGCTCAAGCACCTCAAGGCAAACGGACTTGCATTTCCTACCGGATTTTGTTACTATTATTATATTTTCGATTATTAACAGGATTAAAGGAGATAAAACTGCATGGGCGTAAAAACAGTTTCATCACAGGCTGATGCTGCCAACCCGCTTGGATATGAAAAAGAAGGCAAGCTGCTTGTCGGCTTTGCCATTCCCTGCATTATCTCGATGCTGGTGACGTCGCTGTACAACATTGTTGACCAGATCTTTATCGGGCAGGGTGTGGGTCTGCTGGGCAATGCTGCCACCAACATTGCGTTTCCTCTCTCGATTGCCTGCACAGCCATTGCGCTGCTGCTCGGTATCGGCAGTGCGACGAATTTCAGTCTCCAGCTGGGTGCAGGCAATGAAAAGCGTTCTGCTGAATATGCAGGCAACGGCCTGTGTCTGATGGCGCTGTTCGGCACTGTGCTGATGGCGGTCACGCTGCTTTTTCTGACGCCGATGCTGAAATTCTTCGGCGCTACGCCGGATGTTTTGCCCTACGCAGAGGCCTACACTCGCATCACAGCGCTGGGGTTTCCGTTCCTCATTATGAATACCGGTATGAGCAAGCTGATTCTGGCAGACGGCAGCCCACGCTATTCCATGATGTCGATGCTCATCGGCGCACTTATCAATACGGCCCTTGATCCGCTGTTCATCTTCGGGCTGGATATGGGTATGACCGGCGCTGCACTTGCCACGATTCTCGGGCAGATCGCCTCGTTCTGCATCAGCATGCGGTATCTCTTCCATTTTAAATCTGTACCCTTCTCACGGGGCTGCTTTACGATTGACGGTGACAGAACGCGCAAAATCTTCAGCTACGGTGCATCTGCCTGCTTCAACCAGATCGCTATGGCTGTTGTCCAGATCGTTTTGAACAACACCCTTGCACACTACGGTGCACTGTCTATCTACGGCAGCGATATTCCTCTGGCCTGCGCGGGCATCATCTCAAAGGTCAACATGATCTTTATGTCCTTTGTCATCGGCATTTCGCAGGGCGTACAGCCGATCATCGGCTTCAATTACGGTGCTGCGCTCTACCGCCGCGTCAAAAAGAGCTATCTGCTGGCGCTGGCTGTGGCTACCGGGCTTTCTCTGGCAGCGTTTGCCTGCTTCCAGCTTTTCCCGCGGCAGATCATCAGTATTTTCGGCACCGGCAGCGAGATGTACTACCAGTTTTCGGAGCGGTACTTCCGCATTTATATGTTCCTGACGCTGATCAACGGCATCCAGCCGGTCACCTCCAACTTCTTCAACTCGATTGGCAAGGCACGCCTCGGCGTATTCATGTCCCTGACACGCCAGATTTTGTTCCTGCTGCCGCTCATCGTCATCTTCCCGCTCTTTATGGGCATTGACGGCGTCATGTACGCAGGCCCCATTGCGGACGGCGCTGCCGCCATTGTCTGCGGCCTTTTCACCGTGCGTGAGCTGCGGGAGCTGACCCGCCTGCAGCAAAAAACTGAAAAAACGAACTGAGGCACCTGCAAAGCGCCCCCGCATCACTATGCGGGGGCGTTTTTCTGTCCCGTTACGGCTTTAGCGTATGGGCGATATGACGAAAAAATCTGTGCCCGATTGGCAAAAAGGTAGAAAGTGCAGGAAACCGCTTGAATCGCACCGGTTTCCGCACTACAATGGAAGCCGGAAAGCTAAATCGAGTTTCCGCAGGAGGCAAGTGATGGACGAACACAACGAGCTGCGCACAAGACTGCGCGCAGTCGGAATGGAGCTGTTCCGCAGGGAAGGGCTGCGCTTTACGATGCAGCAGGCCGCTGCGATGATGCACATCAGCAAAAAGACGATCTACGCGGTCTACCCCTCCAAGGAGGCGCTGCTGCTGGATATGGTAGACGATGCGTTCACAAGGATCCACGCCCGCAAGCAGCGCATCCTTGACGGCCCCGGCACCCTGGCTGAAAAGCTGCGGGCGGTCATTATCGCCCTGCCGGAGGAGTACACCGCGCTGGATCTGCAGCAGATGGATCTTTTAGATGAAAAATATCCCAGAGTCGCAGCGCGCGTGCGGGAGCATCTGGAAACCGGCTGGGAGCCTACCTTGGCACTGCTGGAGCAGGCGATGGGGGAGGGCGTTATCCGTCGGGTATCCCTGCCGGTTCTGCAGCGGATGATCTCCGCTTCCATTGAGGATTTTCTTGCAGACCGCACGCTCGATGCGCAAGGCATATCCTACACGGATGCTTTGGATGAGATGATTTCCATTTTACTGGAGGGGTTGTTGGTACGATGAGATACAGTCTTTGCAATCATTGGGAATTTACAGAGCAATGGAGCGATGCCTTCTGCCGGGGTGAACCTGTTGACTGCCGTCCGGTGCGTCTGCCCCATACCTGCCGGGAGCTGCCGCTCCACTACGCAGACCCCTCTGACTATGAGATGGTCTGCGGTTACCGTCGCACACTGACCGTTCCCGATGCGCCCCGGGTATTCCTGCGCTTTGACGGGGCCGCCCATCAGGCGGAGATCTACCTGAACGGCCAGCTGGCCGGGCAGCATCAGGGCGGCTACACCGGCTTCACCATCGAAATTACCGACCTTGTACACCGCGGCACAGAAAATCTGCTGGCTGTGCGGCTGGACACGCGCGAGGACCCCAGCCTGCCGCCCTTCGGCTTTGTCGTCGACTACCTGACCTACGGCGGTCTATACCGGGAGGTCTGGCTTGAAACCTCGCCGCAGAGCCGTGTGAGCGATCTTTTCGTGTACACACCGACGCTGACCGAGGCTGCCGTACAGCTGACCGTAGAAGCACCGGAAAAGGCCGCTGCGCTGCGCGTCCGGCTCTGCAGCAGTGCGGGCAAGACGCTGGTGAGCCGCCAGCTGCCCCCGGCAGAATCGGCGGAATGCCGCCTTACGCTGCCTGATGCTGCACCGTGGGACACCGAGCATCCGAATCTCTACCGCTGCATAGCGGAGCTGCTCGATACCGATGGGCAGGTACTGCACAGCCGGGAAACCTCCTTCGGTTTCCGGACGGCTGTGTTCCGGGCGGACGGCTTTTACCTGAACGGGAAAAAGACCTTTCTGCGCGGGCTGAACCGCCACCAAAGCTACCCCTACATCGGCTACGCCGCGCCGGAAAGCCTGCAGCGGCAGGACGCCCGCATCCTGAAAAACGAGCTGCACTGCAATGCGGTGCGCACGAGCCATTACCCGCAAAGCCAGTATTTTCTTGATGAATGTGACCGGCTGGGCCTGCTTGTATTTACCGAGCTGCCCGGCTGGCAGCACATCGGCGATGGGGCATGGAAAGGCCGCGCCTGCGCCATGCTGCGGGAGATGCTGCTGCAAAACCGCAATCACCCCAGCATCATACTGTGGGGTGTGCGCATCAACGAGAGCGTAGACGATGACGAATTCTATACGCGCACCAATAAAATCGCCCACGCACTGGATCCGAGCCGGGCGACCTCGGGCGTGCGGTATCTGGAAAAGAGCCATCTTCTGGAAGATGTTTACGCCTACAACGATTTCTCCCACAACGGTTCAAACGCCGGGGTCAAGCGGAAAAAGGATGTAACGCCTGATTTGAGCAAGGCCCTGCTGATCTCAGAATGCAACGGCCACATGTACCCCACCAAGTCCTGTGACGATGCCCCGCACCGACAGGAGCATGCCCTGCGCCATGCGCGGGTGTTGGACTCCGCCTACGCAGATGGAGAGCATGCGGGCTGCTTTGGCTGGTGTATGTTTGATTATGCCACCCACAAGGATTTCGGCTCCGGGGACCGCATCTGCTATCACGGCGTGCTGGACAGCTTCCGCAATCCCAAGCTGGCGGCGTCCGTCTACGCATCGCAGGGCGGGGAGGAGCCGGTGCTGACGGTCAGCTCCGCGATGGACATCGGTGACTATCCTGCCGGGCAAATCGGCACGGTCTATGTGTTTACCAACGCCGAGCGGGTGGATCTTTACAAAAACGATGTGTTTGTGACGACCCTGCACAAAAGCGACTGGACGGCGCTGCCACACCCGCCGCTGGCTGTAGATGACACAATCGGTGTCCTGCTTGAAACGCAGGAGCATTTTGACAAGGCCAAGGCCGATACGCTGCGCAACTGTCTGCTTGCAGCCGGGCGCTACGGCTTGGCCGGGCTGCCGCTGCGCTACAAGCTGAAGCTGGCGTGGTGCATGGTGCGCTATAAGATGAGCTTTGCGGACGGTGTGGCGCTGTACGGCAAGTATGTCGGCAACTGGGGCGGCGCGGCTACGTGTTGGCGGTTCGATGCCAAAAATGGGGATACCGTGGTAAAGAGCGTCACGCTCTGCCCCAGCCACCGGCTGCATCTTGAGGTAACGCCCTCCGCCACCGTCCTGCAGGAGGGTGACACCTACGATATGGCCGGAGTTCGGGTGCGGATCCTTGATGAAAACGGCAGCCCCGCCGTCTATGCACAGCTGCCGCTGACCTTTGCCGTGACCGGTGCCGCCGCGCTGGTCGGCCCTGCGGCGGCAACCGCCGAGGGCGGCATGGGCGGGACTTATCTGCGCACAGTTGGGCAGACAGGTACAGCCGCGCTGACCGTCTCGGCCCCGCAGTGTGCGCCTGTCACCGTAGAATTTACCGTCACAAAGAAGGAGTGTGCAGTATGGAACTGACAACAAAGCAAAAAGCCGCCTTCGGCATCGGCGCAGTGGGCAAGGATATGGTCTACGCGCTGTCTGCCTCCTATGTCATGTACTATTATCAGGATGTGCTGGGCCTGCCTGCCACCTTTGTCGGCCTGATCCTGATGATCGCGCGTGTGTTTGACGCCTTCAACGATCCCTTTATGGGAGTGCTGGTGGCCAAGACCCGCACCCGCTGGGGTCGGTTCCGTCCGTGGATCCTCAGCGGCACCGTCCTGAATGCGGTGGTTCTCTACGCGCTGTTTGCCGCGCCGGTGCTGGAAGGTGCCGACATGATGGTCTACTTCAGCGTCATCTACATACTGTGGGGCGTCACCTACACGATGATGGACATTCCTTACTGGTCGATGATCCCCGCCGTGACCCGCACCCCTGCTGACCGAGAAAACCTGTCAGTCGTGGGCCGCACCTGTGCGGGCGTCGGCTCGGCGCTCATTGCGATGTTTACCATGCTGCTGGTTGGTGCTTTGGGCGGCGAGAGCGAACGCACCGGCTTCCGCTGGGTAGCACTGCTCGTGGCTGTCATCTTTGTGGTTACCGAGGCGATCTGCTGCGCCAGCGTCAAGGAGACCGGCAGTGCCGAGATAAAGACCGCCACCGTCGGCGAGATGTTCAAGGCGCTGTTCTCCAACGATCAGGCGCTTGTGGTCGTAGGCAGCATCGTTTTGATCAACTCGGCGCTGTATCTGACCTCCAACTTTATCATCTATTTCTTCAAGTACGATTTCGGCGGCACAGGCTGGAAGGCCAGCTACACGCTGTTCTCGACCATCGGCGGTGCGGCACAGATCCTCGGCATGATGGTCCTCTATCCGGTGCTGCGCAAAAAGCTCAGCAACACTGCCGTATTTACGGTAAGCCTGGGGTTGGCGATGGGCGGCTATGCTGTGCTGCTCCTGCTCTGCCTGACAGGCTTTTCCGGCAGTCTGGCACTGCTCTGCGTGCCGGGCGTGGTAGTGTTTGCCTGCAACGGCATGCTCAGCGTACTGACGACTCTTTTCCTCTCCAACAGTGTGGACTACGGCCAGCTCAAGACCGGGCGCCGTGAGGAAAGCGTTATCTTCTCGATGCAGACCTTTGTTGTAAAGGCTGCGTCCGGCGTGGCGGTTTTTCTGACCGGCATCGGCCTGGATCTGATCGGGCTGGCCGGCAATGCCGAGGAGACAGGCCCCGTTGCTGCCCAGAGCGCCGGTACACTGCTCGGGCTGCGGTTCATGATGACCGTTCTGCCCATGGCCGTCCTTGCGGCGGCACTTGTACTGTTCCGCCGCAGGTTCACCCTGACGGATGACCGCGCAGCCGAAATCAGCGCTGCGCTTCACAGGGAGGAAACTCAAAATGGCTGAGATGCAGTGGTATGCCGCAACAGACAGCGGCCGGTTTGACGGCACGGCAACCATCACCCCGCGCAGCGGTGCCGTCTGCCTGAGGGCAGAGCTGCCCGCCGGAGTGCTGCAAAATGCGGTTGCTGCGCTTCCGTGGACGATGGCGCGCGAAGAAAAGCTTTTCATGAACGGCTACCAAACCTGGACCGCCTGCCCGGAGCTGGGCAAATGGGACCGGCAGCACGGTGTTGAGCGTGTCCCGAAATTTCTTTTGGAGAAATACAGCTTTGACCGTTACGGCGATTATCATTTTGTTCCCTACAGCGGCAAGAGGGGACAGAGCCACGGCTTCTCCTACTGCTATTTCCGGCGCGGAAAGACCTACCGCCTTTTGGCCAGCCTGGACGAGGCACCGGGCTATACGATTTTTTCCTATGACAGCCGCGCCGCACAGCTGCGCATTGAGCGCGACTGCGCCGGGGTACAGCATACCGGCGGCAGCTTCCCTGCGTTTTCCCTCTTTTTTGCCGAGGGCACCGAGGACGAGGTATTTGACGCATGGTTTGCGGCGCTGGGCTGCCGCCCCCGCACCACGCGCAGGCTGACCGGGTATTCCAGCTGGTATAACCGCTACCAGAACATTGACGAGGTCTCGATCCAGGAAGACCTCAACGGCTGCAAAACGCTTTTCCGCGCAGGGGATCTCTTTCAGATCGACGATGGATGGGAGCTCAAGGTAGGAGACTGGCTGGAGCCTGACCCTGCCAAATTCCCCAACGGGCTGCACCCGCTGGCAGATGCAGCGCATGAAAGCGGCTTTCTGGCAGGACTCTGGCTGGCACCGTTCGTCTGCGAAAAGGAATCCCTGCTCTGCAAAGATCACCCGGACTGGCTGCTGCAGGCGGACGGTCAGCCCTGGTGCTGCGGTTGCAACTGGAGCAGCTTTTATGCGCTGGACATCGACCACCCGGAGGTACAGGCCTACCTCAAGCAGGTCTTTGACCGCGTCCTGCAGGATTGGGGCTTTGACCTTGTCAAGCTGGACTTTCTCTACGGCGCAGCACCGTTCGGCAACGCCCGGGAATCCCGCGCAGGACGGATGCAGCGCGCCATGGCACTGCTGCGCTCATGGTGCGGCGACAAGCTGATCCTCGGCTGCGGTGTGCCGGTCATGCCTGCCTTTGGCATCGTTGACTACTGCCGCATTGGGTGTGATGTAGGGCTGGACTGGGACGATGTGTGGTATATGCGGCTTTTCCACCGCGAGCGGGTCTCCACAAGGCAATCCATCGGCAACACGATTTTCCGCCGCCAGCTCAACGGGCGTGCTTACGGCAGTGACCCCGATGTATTCTTCCTGCGCGAGGAAAACTGCAAGCTGACCCTACAGCAAAAGCAGACCCTGGCCCGGGTCAATGCGCTGTTCAGCGGCATCCTGCTCACCTCCGATATGCCCAGTCGCTATACGGATGAGATGCGCCGCCAATACAACGCCCTGCGGGAATTGACCGACCACGCCGAAAATTGCACCGTGGATGCAGACGACGGTCTGACCGTACACTACACCCTGCACGGACAGCAGCAAGCGTTCAAAGTTTTCTGAGCGTTCAGCCTTCTGCAAATTACCACAATTTTTTGCGGCGGATGATGGAATTGCAAACACATAAACGCCTCCCTACCCCTATTGACATTTGGGTGTCAGACTGCTATTATAAGACCGAAATATCGTAGAATTGTTGCCGGTGTGCCGTTTTGGCTGCAGGCAGCGATTTTACGGTCCAACGGTTAGTGTTCACTAACTTGCATAAACAAGCAACAATTAGCATACGTAAACCAAAAAGCTGGGGATTCCGGCTATGAAGCCATGACAATAGGAGGAGGGTAACCTTGACGGAAACTTTTTGGGGGATTCTGATCCCCTTTTTGGGTACATCGCTGGGCGCAGCATGCGTATTTTTTATGCGGCGCGCTCTGGGAGATCTGGTGCAGCGCTCACTTGCGGGCTTTGCCGCCGGTGTGATGGTGGCGGCATCGGTCTGGAGCCTGCTGATCCCGGCAATCGAACAGTCGGAGAAGTTGGGACGGTTCGCCTTTTTCCCGGCGTTTGCCGGGTTTTGGTTCGGCGTGCTGTTTTTGCTTGCCCTGGATCATCTGATACCCCACCTGCATGTCGGCAGTGAGGAGGCTGAGGGGCCAAAAAGCAGGTTGGGCCGCACTACGATGATGGTGCTGGCAGTGACCCTGCACAACATCCCGGAGGGCATGGCAGTCGGTGTGATGTACGCCGGCTTTCTCGCAGGCAGCGCACAGATCACCGCGGCGAGCGCGCTGGCCCTGTCCCTCGGCATAGCCATCCAGAATTTCCCGGAGGGCGCCATCATCTCGATGCCCCTGCGCGCCGAAGGGGAGAGCAAGGGCAGGGCCTTTGCAGGCGGTGTGCTTTCGGGTGTGGTTGAGCCAATCGGCGCAGTGGTGACGATTTTGGCCGCGCAGCTTGTGATACCGGCATTGCCTTATCTTTTGAGCTTTGCTGCGGGCGCGATGCTCTATGTCGTGGTGGAAGAGCTGATTCCCGAAATGTCACAGGGACGGCACTCTAACCTTGGCACAGTATTCTTTGCTGTCGGCTTCAGTGTGATGATGGTGCTGGATGTGGCACTGGGGTAACAGGAGCCTTCCAACGCAGAAAATGCAAACAGCTTCACCCGGCCCGACACAAAGTCAGTCAGAAAAGGTCCAGCATGGTATCCAGATACAACTCCTCGCGGACAGCCAGCTGATATTCCGGCCTGGTCAGGTAGTGAAGCAAAAATTCAAGGATCAGCGCACTGCCAAGGCCGCGCCCCTCGATCTTGAATTGGGTGAAGCCCCTCGGCAGGTAGGTATCCCGGATGGCCTTGATGCCGATAAAGCCGGGGTTCGCCATCGCCCGGGAGAAGCGATACCCGCCCGCTGCACCGGGGGCGCTGCAGTAATGCTCCGGGCCTGGCAGACCCAGATTTTTGCGGCTGACGGCCTCATAGCAGGCTCTGCGTTCCGTGCATCCGAACCAGCAGCACTCATTGCAGAGGAACTCCACCTTGTCCTTCTGGGACTGGGGCAGCGCTGCAAGTCGGTCAAATGCTCGGTTCAGCCGGAAATCCGGCACGACATAGCGAAACTCGGGCCGTGCCAGCTCCCGCTGCAAATCGTTGAAGTCTGTCAGCACTTTTGTGGTCGAGGATACAAGATACAGCGATGGATAGTTCTTTTTCAGGTACTGCGTCAGCAGCTCAGCATGAACGATGGCGCCGTTTTGCGGGTCATTTTGTTCCTGAAACAGTCGGCAGAGCGCATTGCAGTCCGGGTCTGTGAGATGCTCCGGGCGCAGTAATGAATTGCTGAGTGTCAGCCGCGCCGAGATGCCGTATTCACTCGTCAACGCCAGCACCTCGCGTGGGGTGTGGTCACTGTACTCGACCCGTCCGCCCGCCCATAAGCAGTCAGACGGTGCGCCGTAGATCGAGCCGATGGCGCACCAGTCGTAAAAATACTCCCGATGCGCACGATAAAGCGGCAAAAACGCCGCATACAGGTCATAAAATTCAAACAGACCGGGCAGATGAAACAGGGCTGTGCCCTGGTGAGGTGTTTCCATATCGGGGACCTTTCCTGACCGCACAGGCGGCCCGATGGTATATATTTATTATACCATCAATCCTGCCGGAATGCAAAGCGAAGCGCCGCGTCAGCCAAAACAACCGATGCAGCGCTTTTTATCGGTTTATAGGTAATGGCCTTCGGACTTTTGTGCCAAATTCCGAAGGCCGTTGACGCAGCATAAACAGGTGTGGTACTGTATCCTCAATCGGCATTGGCCGAATGGAAGAAAAGAAAGATGCTTAATCATCATCTGACGAACGGCAAAGCAGTTTGACAATCTTCGGTAAAAAAGCGTGATGAACAACGATTTTGCAGAAATCGCCAAAAAATCCTTGCACTTTTTGTACACTCTGCTATAATAACAGCATCACAGAACACGAACGGGATAAAGGGGTCGCGTACTTGTAAAAGTACAGCGGCCCCTTTCCGTTACGCATAAAGGCGTGCAGCACATCACCGTGCTGTGCGCCTTTTGCTTTGTATGAATATCAGAAAGAGGGGTCACACAATGAAAAAGCGTAATCGAGTTCTGGCACTTACCGTAGCAGCTGCAATGTCCGCCAGTCTGCTGGCAGGCTGCGGCTCCAGCGCACAGCAGGGCGGGGCCGCATCAAGTGAAGCTGCTTCCACCGACACCGCCGCATCTGTGTCGGACGGCGGTGAGGATAACATCATTCGCGTCGGCGTTGTCTGTTCCATGATCGGCGGATCCGCTATCTATGGCGAGGTCGCACAGAACGCCGTCGACATGGCAGTCGAGGAGATCAACGCGGGTGATTCCGGCTACAAAATTGAAATCGTCAACGGCAGCAAGGTCGCAGACGATGCTAAGGACGCCAAGCAGGCCATGAACGCCTACAACAAGGTCATGGCCGACTCGCCGGAGGCCATCGTGGTCAGCTTCTTCTCGTCGGTCACACTGCCCATGGCAGAACAGGCCTCCAAAGACGGCATGCTGCTGCTGGCAACAGGTGCGACAAACGCCGATGTGACTTTAAAAGGCGATTCGATTTTCCGCAACTGCTTCATTGACCCGTACCATGGCAAGATGGCGGCACTGTTCGCAAAAGACAAGGACTTTGCCAAGGTGGCCGTCATCTATACGAAAGATGATGACTACTCCAACGGTCTGAAGGACGCCTTTGTTGAAAACTGCGAGGCTAAAAAACACACTGCTGAAATACTAAGGGGGATGTTACAATGCCGTCCATTGATTTAAACTACGATCTGGGCGAGAGCTTCGGCGCGTACACCATCGGCATGGATGCCGAAATTTTGCCCTATGTGACAAGCGCGAACATCGCCTGCGGGTTCCACGCGGGCGACCCGTCCGTGATGCAAAAGAGCGTTCTGCTGTGAAAAAAGTACGGCGTGCAGGTGGGTGCACACCCGGGACTGCCGGATTTGCAGGGCTTTGGCCGCCGCAGAATGGCAATTTCCCCCGCCGAAGCCGAGGCCGACGTGATGTACCAGATCGGTGCGCTGAAGGCATTCTGCGACGCGGCGGGCGTACCGCTGCACCACGTCAAACCCCACGGCGCGCTGTACAACATGGCCGCCAGGGATCCGGTGCTGGCGGCAGCCATCTGCCGCGCTGTGCAGGCTGCAGCTCCCGGTGCTGTGCTGCTGGCACTCTCCGGCAGCGAGATGATCAAGGCCGCAAACGCCATCGGACTGCCCGTTTCCAGCGAGGTATTTGCAGACCGCGGCTACCAGGCCGACGGCAGCCTTGTGCCACGCGGCGCTCCCGGCGCAATGATCGAGGACGAGGATACCGCCATTGCGCGGGTCTTGCAGATGGCGGCGCAGGGTACCGTACAGGCCGACGACGGCAGCACCGTAACCCTGCAGGCCGATTCCGTCTGCGTCCACGGCGACGGCCCCAAAGCCCTCGCCTTCGTGCAAAAAATCTCCGCCGCCCTTCTTGCCGCAGGGACAGCAGTTGCAGCATTTTGATTGTAGGCAGAAAGCAAGATGAGGAATGGACCTATCGGAAGAAGGTAAAGCAGCGCTAAGCGGCAGGAACTTTTTGTCAATAAAAATACCGTTGTATCGTGTGATACAACGGTTGAATAATTTGAATGCAGCCTTGATGTGCTTAGGCAGCGGATCCTGCACGGAGGACGAGCCGACACCATAGCACGAAGGCTGTTTTCATTCCGGCAAACGCCCGTACAGTTCCATTTCACTGTGCAGCTTTTTGGCCAGCCTCGTGTTAAAGGCACCGGGTTCGGCACGCCAGCACCAGTTGCCGCCCAGAGTGGAGGGCGTGTTCATGCGGGATTCATGCCCAAGGCCCAGCAGATCCTGTGCCTGCACGACAGCCAGATCGGCAGCGCTGGACCAGATGCCGCGCATCATGCCCCAGTGATAGCCCTCTTTCTTCGTCAGATTCAGGTAGCGCACGGCGCGCGCCACGTCCTCAGGGGCGGCGGTTTCCATCCAGCCGTTCACAGGCTCGTTGTCGTGGGTGCCTACATAGGCAATGCAGTTCTTGGGGTAGCTGTGGGGGCGGTAATCGCCGCCGTCACGGCTGTCAAAGGCAAACTCCAGCACTTTCATGCCGGGATAGCCGCATTGCTTCAGCAGGGCAGTGACATCTTCCGTCAGGAATCCCAAATCCTCGGCGATGATGCGCGGGCTGCCTAGTTTTTTCTTTATGGCAGCAAACAGCGCATAGCCGGGACCTTCGCGCCAGCGGCCGTTCCGGGCGGTTGCTTCCCCGTAGGGGATAGCATAATAGCCCGCAAATCCGCGGAAGTGGTCAATGCGAACCACATCATAGATGCTGCACATGTGTTTGATGCGCCGCACCCACCATGCGTAGCCGGTCTTGGCCATGGAGTCCCAGTCGAACAGCGGGTTGCCCCACAGCTGGCCTGTGGCGGAGAAGCCGTCCGGCGGGCAGCCTGCCACCTCGGTGGGCAGCAGGTTCTCGTCGAGCTGGAACTCCTGCGGGCAGCTCCACACATCGACGCTGTCCAGCGCCACATAGATGGGAAGGTCGCCGATGATGCGGATTTCCTGCCGGTTGGCGTAGTGCTTCAGCGCCTGCCACTGACTGTAGAACATAAACTGTACAGCCTGCCAGAACGCCACATCGTCGGCATACTGCTGACGGGCTGCTGCCAGGGCAGCGGGCTCACGGCGCCGCAGCGGTTCTTCCCATTCCAGCCAGCAGGCTCCGTTGTGGGCATCCTTCAGCGCCATGAACAGCGCGTAGTCGGGCAGCCAGAAGTCGTTTTCCTTCACAAAGCGGCGGTAGTCGGCACCGGGCTTTGCCAGCAGACGTTTGGCAGCACAGCGCAGCACTGCGTAGCGCTTTTCGTACATGACGCCGTAGTTGATGCAGTCGGGGGTGCATTCCCAGTCGATGGACGCATATTCCTCCGGTAGCAGCAGTCCCTGCTTTGCCAGATCGTCCAGATCGATAAAATACGGGTTGCCCGCAAAGGTCGAGAACGACTGATAGGGACTGTCGCCGTAGCTGGTGGGGCAGACAGGCAGAATCTGCCAGTATGCCTGCCCGGACTTGACTAAAAAGTCCACAAAGCTGCGCGCGGCTGCACCCATGGTACCAATACCGTAAGGCGAGGGCAGACTTGAAATGGGCATTAGAATGCCGCTTGCTCTCATCAGAGAACCCCTCTTTCTTTTGATAGTAAGCAGCCGGGATGTCTTTCGTTCACAGTTCGCGCACGCTTTCTCCTTCGGTCAGATCGAAGGAGACGATCTCGTGCACGGCATTGCCGGGTTTTTGGATATTGTGGAGCAGGATCCGCGCCGAACGCTGCGCCAATTGCCCCATATTCTGCCGGATGGTCGTCAGCCGGGGCACACTGTACTGTCCCAGCGCAATGCCGTCAAAACCTGTGACGGAAATATCCTGCGGCACACACAGCCCGTGATCCCGCAGCGCACGAATTGCGCCGAGCGCCATTAGGTCGGACATGGCAAACACTGCCGTAATGTCGGGGCTGTGCTTTAAGAGATACTCCATTGCCTCATACCCGCTGGAAAGCGAGAACCGCGCATACGCATACTGCTTTTCCATGTCAAACGGCAGACCAAGGCGCAGCATAGCACCCTGACAGCCGGCCAGACGGGCGAGACTTGGACGGGAAAGATTGGGCTTGCCGCCGATGATTCCGATGCGGCGGTGCCCCTTTTTGTACAGATATTCGATCATCGTGTCCGATGCAGCCATATCGTCTACGGACACACTGGACAAATTGCGGATGCGCAGGGATGCCGCGCTGTTTGTCAGCAGCAGGCAGGGGATACCCAGTGCCTCCAACTCCGGCGTGAAGTATTCCGGATTTGAGCCGAGAAACAATATACCATGGGGTTTGCGCTCTGTGCAGATGCGCCGGGCCTGCGCAACCTCGTTGGCTTCCTCGTCAATATAGTAGACCGTCGCAACGTAGCCGCTTTCCTCAATGATCTGCTGCAGCGGTTCCAAAATGCCGGCAAACAGCATATTCTGGGTGCCTTTCACAATCAGTGCGATCCCATCGTTGGCCTGCTGCTTCAGATGCTTGGCGTTGGCGTTCGGTTCATAATTGTGGCGGTTTACGATTTCCAATATTTTTTGACGGGTTTCTGCACTGACGCCGGGGGCGTTATTTAAGGCTCGTGAGACGGTCCCGACCGCATAGCCGGACTCCCGCGCAATGTCTTTGATGGTCATTTGCCAATCCTCTTTCTTGAAGAAGTGTCAAATTTACCCCTTGACAGCACCGGCGACCACGCCATCGATAATATATTTCTGGCAGATCAGGTACAGCACGATAACAGGCAACACCGTAATCATAATGCAGGCCATCATGGGTGCCATCTCCACCTTGCCGTAGCTGCCGCGGAAATACTGGATAGCCATAGGAATCGTGCGGTAGGTCTTGATGTCCAGCACCAGCGTGGGCAGCAGATAGTCGTTCCAGACCCACATGGTTTCCAAAATGGCGGTAGAGATCATCGTCGGCTTCAAAATCGGGCAGACGACCTTGAAGAAAATCTGGATGGGATTGCAGCCGTCGATCATAGCGGCTTCTTCAATAGCAATCGGCATGGATTTTACAAAGCCGGTGAACATGAACACCGCAAGTCCCGCGCCGAAGCCCAGATAGATGATGCAGATGTTGTAGGGGTTATTCAGCTTTAAGGTATCAGCAGTTTTTGCCAGTGTGAACATGACCATCTGGAAGGGGACAATCATGCTGAATACGCACAGATAGTACATACCTTTGGACAAGGTGTTCTGCACACGGGTGATATACCATGCGCACATGGAGCAGCACAGCAAAATCAGCGCCACAGACGAAACCGTGATAACAAAACTATACCAGAAAGAGGACAAAAAGTCCATTTCCTGAATGCCATAAATGTAGTTTTTCAGGCCGACGAAGGTCTCGGCGTTCGGCAGCTCAAAGGCGTGGCTCGTCGTGATGGCGCGCTCGGTCTTGAGGGAGTTCATCAAAATCATGAACACCGGGTACAGCCAGGCGATGCACAGGATCGTGAACAGAACGGACAGTACCGCGTTGATGCGGCGGTCTTTTTTAGTAGCACCCATTATGCCTGCACCTCCTTAGAGCGGGTAAAATGCAGCTGGAGCAACGAAATAACGACCACAAACAGGAAGAAAACGACGGCCTTGGCCTGACCGATGCCCTTCCACTGGGGTCCGGAGCGTGCGTAGAACGTGTCGTAGATGTTGTAGGCCAGCATCATGGACTGCTTTGCAGGCTCACCGGCTGTCAGCGAGAGGTTCTGGTCGAACAGCTTGAAGGAGTTCGTCAGCGTCAGGAAGGTGCAGATCGTCACGCTGGGCATGACCATCGGGATTTTGATTTTGAACAAAATCTGGCTGCTTGTTGCACCGTCAATGCGTGCGGCCTCTACCAGATCCACAGGCACATTCTGCAAACCGGCAATATAGATGATCATCATGTAGCCGATCTGCTGCCAGCACATCAGGATGATCAAACCCCAGAAGCCGTAGGTGGCATTCAGCGCCAGCAGCGACTTACCCCAGGAGGATAGCAGACCGTTGAGCAGGATCTGCCAGATATAGCCCAGCACGATGCCGCCGATCAGGTTCGGCAGGAAGAAGATGGTGCGGAAAGCGTTGGTGCCGTGCATACCGCGGGTGAGAAGCAGCGCGATGGCAAAGGCCAGCACGTTGATCAGCAGGGTGGACACGACGGTGAACGCCGCTGTGAACCAGAACGCATGGGTGAAGGTGTTATCCGACCAAATCATTGCGTAGTTGCTTAAGCCCACAAACTGCACATTTTTGACGGTGGTGAACTTGCAGAACGACAGCCCTGCACCCCAGATAAACGGCCAGACAAAGCCAATAATAAAGGCGATGAGGGTCGGCAGTACGAAAACAGGCCAATAACGTCGAATGGCTTTTTCCATAAGTATGCTCCCTTTGTTGTAATTTTTGTTTTCTGCAAAAGAAGCGGGGCGGGCGAAACCGCCCGCCCCGCTAACCGGTAATACTAGGTAAGGAGAAAAAGCTTTCAGTGTAGAGAAAACAATCTTATGTTATGCAGCAGCGTTCAGAGCAGCCTCGGATGCCCAGCCATCGACGAAAGCGGTGACGACATCATCCCAGCTGCCGGTACCGGCGGCGTAAGCGGTCAGAGCAGAACCAACGCCGTTCTTCCAGTTCTCGGAAGGCATGGTGGAGAAGCACCAGGCCACAGGAGTCTTACCGGCGGCGGTCATTTCCTTATCGACCTTGACGAAGAGGTTGGGGGACTCGGCAGCATTCTTGAAGGGGATAACGAAGCCCATGTCATCAGCCATGGCCTTGGTGCCCTCGTCAGAGGAAACGCACCAGTACATGAAGTCGAGCGTTGCGTTGATGTCGTCCTCGCTGGCGTCCTTGTTGACGCACCAGTAGTTCTCAGTGCCGGTGCACAGGCCCTGGTTGGCTTCATCGCCGACGCCGATGTAGATGGGGATCATGGTCAGATCGTCATCGGTAAAGGGCTTGCCATCGCCGACGAGGTTGTTGTACTCCCAGGAACCGTTCTGGAAGAAGACGGCCTCGTTGCCCAGGAATTCATTACGGCTGTCGTCACCGGTCTTGCCGGCCAGTTCGGCAGGGTCGCAGGTGGAGTTGTTGATGTACAGGTCAAAAATATCCTTGTAGTTGTCGAGATAGGTGCCCTTGATGGCGTCGGTGGTGTCGATGCCATCCTTCTGATACTCAAAGTAGATGGGCAGGTTAGCCAGATGGGTCTTGAAGCGCCAGTCGGAAGAGCCATCCATACCGGCAGAGGTGAAGGCGGCGAAGCCAAGCTCGTCCTTGCGGGCGGTAATGTCCTCAGCAACCTTCTTCAGGTCGGCAAAGCTCTTGATGTCGTCAACGGTGTAGCCGGCCTTTTCCAGCAGGGTCTTATTGGTGATCAGGCCGTAGCTCTCGATAACGTAACCGATGCCCAGCATCTGGTCGCCGTCTTTCAGGGCGTAGGAGTCGCTGGTCAAATCGCCTGCGATCTTGGTCCCGCTCAGGTCGTAGCAATAGTCCTTCCAGTTGGCCAGGCCGACAGGGCCGTTGACTTGGAACAGGGTGGGCGCATCGCTCTTGGCCATCTCGCTCATCAGGGTGGTCTCATACTGGCCGGAAGCGGCGGTCACGACGGTGACGGGAACACCAGTCTCCTCGGTGTACTTCTTGGCCAGATCCTGCCAGGCTTCGTCCTGCTCGGGCTTGAAGTTCAGGTAGTAGACCTTGCCGGCTGCATCAGTGGTCGCCTCGGTAGAAGCGGCAGTGGATTCAGCCTTGGATTCGGTGCTGGTAGTGGAAGCAGCCGTAGAGGAGCTGCCGCCGCAGCCTGCCAGCAGACCCGCAGCCATAGCAGCTGCCAGAGTCATCGAGAGTGTCTTTTTTGCGTTCATGTTTTTTCCTCCTTCTCAAGAAAAACAATGATTTGCAAGGGTGTTGATTTGTTTCGTCGGAAACGTTTCCGTTTCGGATTGATCTTATGATACACCTTTCCGGCGCAATAATCAATCGTTTTTTGCGATTTACTGCAAAATCGGCCTGATGCACAAATTTGCACCCCCTGTTTTTGTGGAAAAGTTCCAAAAATAGTGACAAATTTATCGGAAACGATTCCGTAGCCGCGCGATAATCTTTGAGAATTGCAGGAAAACCCCTCTATAAATTATTTTTCACCAAAACATTGACACAGCAATTTTGTCATGTTATACTTTCTTCGATTTTGAAAGACGAATCGAGTTTGTAAGAGTTTTTCAAAGCAATTTACCTACGGACCGCCCATCAGGGGCTAAGGCCATACGGACAGCCGGGTCCACTGCCGATCGGCAACTTTGGTTGCCTTATTGATTGAGTTAAAAGCTCAAATTTTATAAGTTGGTTCCTTTACAACCATGAAATTGCACGTTTTGATGTGCAGACTTGTGAAACGGTCAATAAAGAGTAGTAAAAGTGTAATTGCTATATAGACTCTGACACGCTCAGCCTTTTTGAATCATGCAGGACGCTCTCCCGGTGTGGTACCGGGGGGTATTCGACCTGTGCAAAAATACGCTGGATTCAAACGCAAGTCTGCACGTATGTGCACGGCTTGCGTTTTTTATTTTGCAAGGGGACCGCGAACGGAGGTAAAAATGAACGGAGAAACAAAGCGCACCCGGCTGGACCAGCGCCGCGCACCCATCCATGAAGCGCTGGAAAACTTCCGCCGTATGCGCGTCGTGCCCTTTGACGTGCCGGGCCACAAGCGCGGGCGCGGCAACCCGGAGCTGACCGCGTTTCTGGGCCAGCAGTGCGTCGGCGTGGACGTCAACAGCATGAAGCCGCTGGACAATCTCTGCCACCCGGTTTCGGTCATCCGCGAGGCCGAGGAGCTGGCCGCCGATGCGTTCGGCGCGGCACACGCCTTTTTAATGGTGGGCGGCACGACCAGCTCGGTACAAAGCATGGTGCTGACCGCCTGCAAGCGCGGGGATGAGATCATTCTGCCGCGCAACGTGCACCGCAGCGTGCTGAACGCGCTGGTGCTCTGCGGTGCGGTGCCGGTCTACGTCAACCCGGAGGTGGACAACCGCCTCGGAATCAGTCTGGGCATGAAGCGGGAGCAGGTGGCCAAGGCCATTGCCGAGCACCCCAACGCCGTGGCCGTGCTGGTGAACAACCCCACCTACTACGGCATTTGCAGCGACCTGCGCGCCATTGTGCGGATGGCCCACGACGCCGGGATGCTCTGCCTGGCCGACGAAGCCCACGGCACACACTTCTATTTTGGCGGCGGGCTGCCCGTCTCTGCCATGGCGGCGGGCGCAGATATGGCCTCCGTCTCGATGCACAAGAGCGGCGGTAGCCTGACCCAGTCCAGTCTGCTGCTGACCGGCCCCAATGTCCACGCGGGCTATGTGCGGCAGATAATCAACCTGACCCAGACGACGTCCGGCAGTTACCTGCTCATGTCGAGCCTTGATATTTCCCGCCGCAATCTCGCATTGCGCGGGCGGCAGGTGTTCCATCAGGTGGCCGATATGGCCGAGTACGCCCGCGAGGAGATCAACGCCGTGGGCGGGTACTATGCCTTCGGCAAGGAGCTTTGCAACGGAAACTCCGTTTTTGACTTTGATACGACAAAACTCAGCGTCCACACGCTGGACATCGGTCTTGCGGGCATTGAGGTCTATGACATCCTGCGCGACGAGTACGACATTCAGATCGAGTTTGGCGACATCGGCAATATACTGGCTTATCTCTCCATCGGTGACCGCCCGCAGGAGGTCGAGCGCCTTGTCAGCGCACTGGCCGAAATCAAACGCCGCTACCACACCGACGGTGCGGGCCTGTTGAGCCAGGAGTACATTGACCCCGAGGTCGCCGCCAGCCCGCAGGAAGCGTTCTACGCCCCCAAGAAGAGCCTGCCCCTGCGCGAGACCGAGGGTATGGTGTGCAGCGAGTTCGTCATGTGCTACCCACCGGGCATCCCGATTCTGGCCCCGGGCGAGCGCATCACCGCTGAAATTTTAGACTATATCGAGTACGCCAAGGCCAAGGGCTGCAGCATGACCGGACCGGAAGATCCCGACATTCTGCGCCTGAACGTGCTGGCCTGACAGGGAGGTTTTACAATGGAAATGTGGTTTTCGGAGTTTCACACCCCCGATGTCAAGCACAGCATCCGGGTCAACCGCCAGCTTTACTCCAAGCAGAGCGACTATCAGCGCATCGACATTTTTGAAACACCGGAGTTTGGCCGTGTGCTGACGCTGGACGGCAACGTCATGCTGACCGAGCGCGACGAGTTCATCTACGACGAGATGATCACCCACGTGCCGATGTCGGTACACAAAAACGCCAAGGATATTCTCGTCATCGGTGCGGGCGACGGCGGCGTTGTGCGGGAGCTGACCCGCTATGACCGCGTGGAAAGCATTGACCTTGTGGAGATGGACCCGCAGGTCATTGAGGCCTGCCGCGCCTACCTGCCCGGCAACGCCTGCCGCATGGATGACCGCCGCGTACATATTTATTACGAAAATGCGCTGAAATTCATCCGTAAGTGTGAGGATGAGTACGACCTTATCATCGTGGATTCCTCCGACCCGTTCGGCCCGTCGGAGGGGCTGTTCACCCGCGAATTTTACGGCAGCTGCTTTAACGCCCTGCGCGCGGACGGCATCATGGTCAACCAGCAGGGCAGCCCGTTCTATGCCGAGGATGCCACCGCCATGCAGCGCAGCCACCAGCGCATTGCCAGCACCTTTCCCATCAGCAAGGTGTATCAGGCGCACATCCCGACCTTTGCGGCGGGGTACTGGCTGTTCGGCTTTGCCAGCAAAAAATATCATCCCATCAACGATATGGACGCCGATGCGTGGAATGCGCTGAACATGCGCACCCGCTATTATACCTCCCGGCTGCACGTCGGGGCGTTTTATCTGCCCGCTTTCCTTGAGGAAATGCTGCGGGAAGTGGAGGAACACTGATGCTGCACCGCAATGTAGAGAATTTCATCGGCTGCGACAGCAGCTACCGCACGGCCAGTATCGTTTTGTATGGTGCGCCGTTTGATTCCACCACAAGCTACCGCCCCGGTGCGCGCTTTGGCCCCGCGGCCATGCGCCACGAAAGCTACGGTCTGGAAACTTACAGTCCCTATCAGGACAAGGACCTGACCGATGGGAATGTGTTTGACAGCGGCGACCTGGAGCTGTGCTTTGGTTCCAGCGAGAGTGCCCTTGTAGACATTGAGTCCCGCGCGGCGGAAATTCTGCGCGACGGAAAGCTGCCGCTGCTGCTGGGTGGCGAGCACCTTGTCACGTTGGGCGCGGTGCGCGCGGCGGTGCGCAAATATCCCGATTTGCATATCGTACATTTTGACGCCCACGCCGATCTGCGGGACGATTACCTCGGCGCGCAGCTGAGCCACGCCTGCGTGCTGCGCCGCTGCCATGATTTGGTCGGCGACGGGCGCATCCACCAGTTCTGTATCCGCAGCGGTGACCGGGAGGAATTTCAGTTCGCCGCGCGGCACACCGATATGCACAAGTTCGACTTTACCGGCCTGACCGAGCTGGCCGACTGGCTGTGTCAGACCGATGTGCCTGTCTATCTGACCATTGATTTGGACTGCCTCGACCCGTCGGCCTTCCCCGGCACGGGCACGCCCGAGGCGGGCGGTGTCAGCTTTTTGCAGCTGCTTGGGGCCATCCGCACCGTAACGAAAGCGAACATCATTGGCGCGGACGTGAACGAGCTGGCACCCATGCTCGACCAGAGCGGCGTTTCCACGGCCACGGCCTGCAAGGTGCTGCGGGAATTGCTGCTGGCACTGGAAAAGTAAGCAGCCATCCCTGTAGGAAGCGGCGTCCTCGACGCCCCGCGGAGGGGTCAAGACCCCTCCCTACATTCTCAACCTTATCGGGGGAGAGGATGTAGGGGCGGATTCCATATCTGACCGGGAAAGCTGCCGCTGCCACAAACAGGCACGGGCGAACAATGTTCGCCCCTACAAAACATCCATACACATCATACAATAAAAAAATACAAAGGAGTTCCATCATGAGCAAAGTTCTTGTTATCGGCTGCGGCGGCGTGGCAAGCGTCGCCATCTCCAAGTGCTGCCAGGTCAGCGACGTCTTTACCGAGCTGTGCATCGCCAGCCGCACCAAATCCAAGTGCGACGCGCTGGCCGCCAAGCTGGCCCCCACCACCCGGACCAAAATCACCACCGCGCAGGTCGATGCCGACGACGTCCAGCAGCTGTGCGACCTCATCAACAGCTACAAGCCTGACCTCGTCATGAATATCGCCCTGCCGTATCAGGATCTGACCATCATGGACGCCTGCCTGGCCTGCGGCGTAAACTATATGGACACTGCCAACTACGAGCCGGAAAACACCGACGACCCCGCGTGGCGTGCCATCTACGAGAAGCGCTGCAAGGAGGCCGGTTTCTCCGCTTACTTTGACTACAGCTGGCAGTGGGCGTACAAGAAAAAGTTTGAGGACGCCGGCCTGACCGCGCTGCTGGGCTGCGGCTTTGACCCGGGCGTGACCCAGGCCTACTGCGCCTACGCCGCCAAGCATGAGTTCGACACCATCGACACCATCGACATCCTCGACTGCAACGGCGGCGATCACGGCTATGCGTTCGCCACCAACTTCAACCCCGAGATCAACCTGCGCGAGGTCTCCGCCCCCGGCAGCTATATGGAGAACGGCAAGTGGGTCGAGATCCCGCCCATGAGCATCAAGCGCGAGTACAACTTTGACCAGGTCGGTCAGAAGGATATGTACCTGCTGCATCATGAGGAAATTGAGTCTCTTGGCAAGAACCTGCCCGATGTCAAACGCATCCGCTTCTTCATGACCTTCGGCCAGAGCTACCTTGACCATATGCGCTGCCTGGAGGATGTGGGCATGCTCTCCACCACGCCCATCAATTACAACGGTCAGGAGATCGTGCCCATCCAGTTCCTGAAAGCGCTGCTGCCCGACCCCGCCAGCCTCGGTCCCCGCACCAAGGGCAAGACGAACATCGGCTGCATCTTCACCGGCAAAAAGGACGGCAAGGACAAGACCTACTACATTTATAATGTGTGCGACCATCAGGAGTGCTACCGCGAGGTCGGCAGTCAGGCCATCAGCTACACCACCGGTGTGCCCGCGATGTGCGGTGCGCTGATGATGCTGACCGGCGAGTGGACCAAGCCCGGCGTCTACACGGTGGAGGAGTTCAACCCCGACCCGTTCCTCGACGCGCTGGACAAGTATGGCCTGCCCCGCAGCGAGAACCATGACCCGGTTCTCGTGGACTGATGGCGCAGCGCGACACACGGCCGCCGTTTGCGGCCATCGACGGCGCAGTGCCGCCGGAATTTTCCGCCCTGCCCACGCCCTGCTACCTGCTGGATGAAGCTGCCCTGACCCGCAACGCGGAGATTCTGGGCGGGCTGGCCCGTCGTACCGGGTGCAAGGTGCTGCTGGCGCAAAAGGCGTTCAGCAACTACGATTTGTACCCGCTGCTGGCGCCGCACCTCGCGGGCACCGAGGCCAGCGGCCTGTTTGAGGCGCGGCTCGGCGCGGAGGAAATGCCCGGCAAAGAAGTGCACGTTTTCTGCGCGGCCTACCGCGCAGATGAAATGGACGAGCTGCTGCGGTACGCTGACCATATCGTCTTCAACTCGCCCGCGCAGCTGGCAAAATTTGGTCCCGCGGCCAAAGCGGCGGGCAAAAGTGTGGGACTGCGCATCAATCCCGAGTGCTCGACCCAGGACGGCCACGCGATTTACGACCCCTGCGCCCCCGGCAGCCGTTTGGGCACGACCCGCGCCCAGTGGGACGCGGCATCGGCAGAAAATTCTGCCCTGCCCGTGCTGTTGGACGGCCTGCACTTTCACACTTTATGTGAGCAGGACGCCGATGCGCTGGCCGTGACGCTGGACGCAGTGGCAGAGAAATTCGGCGATTTGCTGCCAAAAATGAAGTGGCTGAACTTCGGAGGCGGGCATCACATCACCCGCCCCGGCTACGACATGGCCACTTTGGAAAAATGTATCCGCCGCGCCCGGAATGACTGGAGCGTGACGGTTTATCTGGAACCCGGCGAGGCCTGCGCCCTGAACGCAGGGTATCTCTTGACCCGCGTGCTGGACGTGGTGCAAAACGGCGATACGACGGTTGCCATCTTGGATGCCAGCGCCGCCTGCCATACACCGGACGTGATCGAGATGCCCTACCGCCCGCCGCTGCTGGGGGCAGGGGAACCTGGCGAAAAGCCCTGCACTGTGCGGTTGGCCGGGCCGACCTGCCTTGCGGGGGATGTCATCGGTGATTACAGCTTTGACGCTGTGCCTGCCGTGGGAGATCTGCTGGTGTTCGGCGATATGGCTATTTACACCACCTGCAAGAACAATACCTTCAACGGTATGCCCCTGCCCGGTATTTACGCCCGCAAGTCCGACGGCACTACGCGAAAAATCGTGACGTTCGGATATACAGATTTCAAATGTCGGCTGGGAAAATAAGCTGCGATAAATGCAAAGCGCCCACCGGCAGGCCGTTGCTGCGCCGTATTATCTCGCATTTTCGCATATTTTGCCACAAAAGAAGCTGCTCACTCCGTAGGGAATGAACAGCTTCTCACTTTTAAGCCTGCTACCAGGGCTTTTCTTTCATTATGGGTCATCCGGCACTGGCATTGGCTGACAGGCGGGGCTATGCAGCGGTCACTTTTTTGCTTCACTTGGATGGGGGACAGGGGGCATTTTCGTGAACAGCGCTTTCAGCGCCAGCGGCGTGGCGACGCTGGAAACCACGATCAAAAGAATGACCGCCGTAAAATAAACAGGCTCGACAACGCCGACCTCAAGGCCCTTCTGAGCCACGATCAAGGCGACCTCGCCGCGGGTCATCATGCCGACACCGACTTTAAGAGAGTCTCCCCAGTTGAAACGGCAGACTCTGGCCGCCAGTCCACAGCCGATGATTTTTGCCAGCAGGGCAACGAGAACAAAGCAAACACTGAACAGCAGAATCTCCGGCGTCAGTCCGCTGATGTCGGTCTTTAAACCGATGCTGACAAAGAAAATCGGCGCAAAAATCACATAGTTGCTGATGTCGACCCGGCGCTCTACATAAGCGGCGTCGTGCAGCGTACAGAGAACGATACCGGCAATGTAAGCGCCGGTAATATCCGCAATGCCAAAGTATTTCTCGGCAATATAGGCCATTGCAAAGCAGAATGCAAGGCTGGCAATCGTTATGCGCTGCGTATGGGGATTGCGGGAATCCAGCCACTTCATGGCGCAGTGGAACACATAGCCGATACCAACGGCAACCAGAAAGAACAGCGCGGTCTGGACCAGCACGCCGCCGATACCGGTGCCCTCACCGGAGCTGGCACCCAGCACACAGGTCAGCACGATAATGCCGATGACATCATCAATGACGGCAGCGCTGACAATGGTAGTGCCAAGGAAGCTCTTTAAGTGGCCCAACTCCTGCAGCGTTGCCACCGTGATGGACACGCTGGTTGCGGTCATAATCGTGCCGATAAACAATGCGCGGAAGAATTCCGGGCTGCCGATTGCCGAAAAGCCGTAGAATGCGCTGTAGAGCAGCGTACCGCCAATCAACGGTACAAGCACACCGATGCAGGCAATCAGCGTGGCAATAGGCCCGGCCCGCATCAGTTCTTTCAGGTTGGTGCCAAGTCCTGTGGAAAACATCAGCAGCACAACACCGATTTCAGCGAAAACGGAGATCGTGTCGTTGATCTGCACCAAATTGAGCAGACAGGGCCCAATCAGCAGACCGGCGAGAATTTCACCGACCACCTGCGGGGCCTTGCACTTGCGGGCAGCTAGGCCAAAAAACTTGGCGCTCAGAATAATAATTGCCAAATCACGGAAGATGGAATACATACATGTCATCTCTCTCAATTTACTTTAATCCACCTTTGTTATAGCACTTCTGTCAGATTTTTTCAATAGCTGAAACTGCCTTTTGGAGTTATCGCCGGATATTGTATAAATGTGGGTAAACTGTAAGCCAAAAACAAGGCAAAGCACTTGCAATAATGTCCGTAGTATGATAAAATTCCAATTTGGAAAAGTTATAATATGGTTTACTTCATGGCTTACTGCGTCCGACAGGGTTCGGCGGCAAGCGGTATACAACCTATATAATAAGGAAGAGAAGCGCATGTTCCATTTTTCAAACAGGCATCACCACACAGGAAAAACGTCAATGAGCAGGGCAAAAGTGTATGGTCTGCTTATGGCTTTGGCTATGCTTTTTATGGCAGGTCTGTGCGCCTGTTCCGCACAGCCGCACTCTGCGGCAGAGACTGCGCCGCAGACGATTGTGGTCGGCATTGATGTGTTTGACCCTTACAGCTATCTGGACAGGAACGGGCAGTTTGCCGGCATCGACGTGGAACTGGCGACGGAAGCGTTTTCACGACTTGGCTATATGCCGGAATTCCGGATGATTTCATGGCCGGACAAAAACAACCTTCTCAGCGACGGAACGATCGACTGTATCTGGTCATGCTTCAGCATGAACGGGCGGGAAACCGAGTACCAATGGGCCGGTCCGTATATGTACAGCCGTCAGGTCGTGGCTGTTCGTGCGGGCAGCGATATCCAGTCGCTGTCCGATCTGGCCGGTAAGCGCATCGGCGTACAGGCAACCACAAAGGCGGAGTCGCTGTTTCTCGGCGAAATTTCCTCTTTGCTGCCCGAAGTCAAGCAAGTCAACAGCTTTGAGACGACAGAGGATATGTTTGCGGCACTGCGCAAAGGCTATGTAGATGCCGTCGCGGGCCATGAAGCACTGGTAGCCAAGTGGACAAATCTGGATGAAAGCAGTTACCGTGTGCTGTCAGAGAGTCCTTACAGTTCCGAACTTGGCGTTGCCTTCGCAAAGGACACCCATGAGGATTTGGCTGTGCAGCTGACCCAAACTCTGGAAGATATGAAGCAGGACGGAACGATTGGCCGCGTTGCAGAAAAATTCGGACTTGATGCAGAGAAAACTGTGTGGGGGGAACAGGGAAAATGAATGAGAAAAAGCAGTCCGGCAAAAAAAGACTGTTTTTGCTTGTGTTAGTTGCGTTCGGCATTGTACTTTGGATCACATTCACGAATCTGAACCGAATTGCACTGCGTCATACATTGGATGAAACGATTGGTTTTGTAAAGATCCGCTTAGAGCAGTACGAGACTGATGCGGCCAACGACCGCGTGAAAAGCCTTGTCCGCCTGCTGGATAAAACGGTAAGCCTTGGCAACGAAATGACGCTGAAGGAAGGTTTCGGCACGCAGGACCTGAACTCTTTTGCAGAGGAACAGCGTTTGACCGGTGCGCTTGTATTAGATGAAAACCTGAATGTTGTCATGCAGACCACAAAGGGCGGCAACGCCATGCCGCTGTGGGAGAAGCTGATCGACAGCCCCTATGTACACAATATCGTTGATTATCCAAAAAAGACATACTCGACCCGTCTGGAAGAAAATGGGATACTCTATGATTTTGCCGCGGTGGCACGCGCGGATGCACCAGGTATCCTGATTACCTATATACAGAAGGACAATGAGGATATTGGAGATTTGACGGTGGATTCCCTGTTGAGAGATTTTCCGTTGGAGCTTAGCGGCATCGCTACGATCACGGAGAACGGCAGGGTCATCAGCAGCAACAGCAGCAAACAGGTAAACAAGGCAATAGAGGAATGCCAGGAATTATATAACGGAACCTTCGGTGCTGCGGAGGATGGCATTGTGCGCCTGAACAGCCATCAGGGCGTCTGGTACGGCAGCCGGGAAAATACCGAGAACTATACGCTCTTTGTGTTTTTCCCGGCATCTCAGGTGTTCATGACGCGCAACATTGTCTGTGCATCCTATCTGGCCATAGCCGTAATGGTCTTTTTAATGGCACTGCTGTGGCAGACCAAAATGGAAAAAGACGCGCTGCGGCAGCACCAGAAACGTACCGGAATCATCACAGCGCTTGGCACGGCGTATACGTCCATTTCACTGATGGACTTGAAGAAAAATACCGTTGAAATCCTCAAGAACGCGTCCGATACGGTCGAGAAGCAGAAGCACTTTGCACTGAAACGATCCGTACAGCAGGAGCAAATCGAGAAAATTATCGCGGAGCCATACCGTGAGGAGTATCTCGCCTTTGCGGACATGACGACAGTGGCCGAACGTCTGAAGGGTCACACCTCTTTGGCTCTTGCGTCTCAGACTGTCGACAGAAAATGGATCCTTACGCTGATCACACCGCAGCGAAAAGACGCGGACGGCAACGTAACAGCCGTATTGGTTGCTACCCGCGACGCTACCGAGGAAAAGCGGCGGGAGCAAAAGCAGGAAGATGCCCTGCGCGATGCACTGGCGGCGGCGGAACACGCCAATAAGGCCAAGACGGTGTTCCTGAACAGTATGTCGCACGATATTCGCACCCCGATGAATGCCATTATCGGGTTTACGGCCCTTGCCACGGCGCATATTGATAACATTGACCTTGTCAAAGAGTATCTGAAGAAAATCAGCGTATCGGGCCAGCATCTGCTCAGTCTGATCAACGATATTCTGGATATGAGCCGTATCGAAAGCGGCACGGTCAAACTGGACAACACAGAAGTCCACCTGCCCGATGTGCTGCACGACCTGCGCACGATCATTCAAGGCAATATCAGCGCCAAGCAGCTTGGCCTTTATATCGACACGCAGGATGTGCACCACGAGGATATTATCACCGATAAGCTGCGCCTGAATCAGGTTCTGCTCAACATCGTGGGCAACGCTGTCAAGTTTACACCGGCGGGCGGTACCATCAATATCCGCGTTGAAGAAAAGCCGTCTGCCCGCCGTGGGTATGCGACCTTTGTTTTCAGCGTGAAAGATAACGGTATCGGTATGTCGAAGGACTTCCAGGCGCACGTTTTTGACTCTTTTTCACGAGAACAGACTGCGACAAGAAGCGGCATTCAGGGTACGGGACTTGGCATGGCCATCTCGAAAAACATCGTAGATATGATGGGCGGAACCATCGCCGTCAAGAGCGAGCAGGGAAAGGGCAGCGAGTTTACGGTCACCCTGGACTGCAAGGTTTGTACGGAATCGGTGAAATATCCGCCGATTCCGGGCCTGAAAGGTGCCCGTGCACTGGTTGTGGATGATGATGCACAGACCTGCATGAGCGTAAGCAAAATGCTGCGGGAAATTGAGATGGAAGCCGACTGGACGACCTCCGGCAAGGAAGCTATCCTGCGCGCGAGGGAGGCGCACAATCAGGGTGCGGAGTTCAAGGTTTACATTATTGACTGGCTGATGCCGGATATGAACGGCATTGAGACGGTGCGCAGGATCCGCAAAGTAATCGAACCCGGCACGCCGATCATCATATTGACAGCCTACGATTGGGCCGGCATTGAGGACGAGGCCCGGCAGGCTGGTGTCACGGCGTTTGTTTCCAAACCGCTGTTTATGTCGGAACTGCGCGATGCACTGACACACAAAGTGGTGTCGGGCAGGCAGCCCCTTCTGCCCAAGCACGGCGACTATACGGGCAAAAAGGTGCTGTTGGTCGAGGATAACGAACTGAACCGCGAGATTGCAACGGCCATTCTGGAAGAAGCCGGACTGAAAGTGGACGCCGTTGAGGACGGCACGGATGCTGTGGCCAGAATGAACGAGGCTGCGGAGGATGAGTATGATCTGATCCTGATGGATATTCAGATGCCCAAAATGGACGGATACACCGCCACCCGGGAGATCCGTACATTGAGCAGCAATAAAAAGGCAAACATTCCCATTGTGGCCATGACAGCCAACGCTTTTGAGGAAGACCGCCAAAAAGCATTCAAAGCAGGGATGAATGCACATATTGCAAAACCGATTGATGTGAACATCCTGATGGGAACACTGGATAAAGTTTTCAAACAGAATTCGTGATCGCGTTTAAATAGCGTACAAAGGATCTGTACGGCAAAGTAAAAAGCATATACAGCTGCGTTTATGGCGAACGGCCTCTCGGCGGTTCGCAACGCGATGCTGTATATGCTTTTTTCATTGGTTTCTTAGGGCAATACCGCATAATTCTAAGTGCCGATACGGCGAGCGAGGTGCGGCAGCTGCTAAGCCAAAAGCGCAGATAATACTTTGTGTATTATCGAGCATTTTGGCAACGCAGATGCCGTGCCGCAGCCGCCGGAGCGGTGCTTAAGCCGTCAGGCGGGAATTGTGCGGTGTTGCCTTAGTACGCTACGCCCCAGACGACCATCTTCTGGGCGGGCTTGCCGCAGACCGGGCAGACGTCGCTCAGGTGCTCCTGGGCAAAGGGCATGCAGCGGCTGGACAGGCCCGCGTCGGTCTTCATGGCCTCCTCACAGGCGAGGTCGCCGCACCACATCGTCTTGATAAAGCCGGTGTGCTCCTTGGCAAGCTGCTTGACCTCGTCCATCGTGGTGGCGCTGTAGGTGCGGTTCTCGCGGTTCTGCAGGGCGCGGTCATACAGGTCCTTTGCCAGGGCCTCCATGGCAGCGGGGATGGCCGTGGCCAACTCCTCAAACTTCACAAACTGCTTCTCGCGGGTGTCGCGGCGGACCAGCACGCACTGGCCGTTCTCGATGTCGCGGGGGCCGACCTCCAGGCGCACGGGCACGCCCTTCATCTCCCACTGGGCAAACTTCCAGCCGGGCTGCTTATCGCTGTCGTCCAGCTTGACGCGGGCATACTTGCCGATCTCGGCGGCCAGCTCGCGGCACTTGTCCAGCACGCCGGGCTTGTGGGCAGCGACGGGCACGATCACGACCTGAATGGGCGCGATGGCCGGGGGCAGGATCAGGCCGTCGTCGTCGCCGTGGGTCATGATGATGGCGCCGATCAGGCGGGTGGACGCGCCCCAGGAGGTCTGGAACGGATACTGCAGGGTGTTGTCGCGGCCCGTGAAGGTCACGTCATAGGCGCGGCTGAACTTGTCACCGAAGTAGTGGCTCGTGCCGCTCTGCAGGGCCTTGCCGTCCTTCATCATCGCCTCGATGGTGTAGGTCGCCTCGGCACCGGCAAACTTCTCCTTGTCTGTCTTGCGGCCCTTGACAACGGGGATGCACAGGTCGTGCTCGGCAAAATCGGCGTAGCAGTTCAGCTGCTGCTCGGTCTCGGCCTTGGCCTCCTCGGCGGTCTCGTGGATGGTGTGACCCTCCTGCCACCAGAACTCACGGGTGCGCAGGAACGGGCGGGTGGATTTCTCCCAGCGGACGACGCTGCACCACTGGTTGTACAGCATGGGCAGGTCGCGGTAGGAGTGCAGCACATGGCTGAAATGGTCGCAGAACATCGTCTCGCTGGTGGGGCGCACCGCAAGGCGCTCCTCCAGCGGGTCGCTGCCGCCGGCGGTGACCCAGGCGACCTCGGGCGCAAAGCCGTTGACCAGCTCGCCCTCCTTCTTCAGCAGGCTCTCGGGGATGAGCACAGGCATGGCCACGTTCTCATGGCCGGTGGCCTTGAAGCGGGCATCCAGATTTTTCTGGATGTTTTCCCAGATGGCGTAGCCATAGGGGCGCAGCACAACAAAGCCCTTGACGCTGGAATACTCGACCAGCTCGGCCTTCGTGCAGATGTCGGTGTACCACTGGGCGAAGTCGACCTCCTGAGCGGTGATCGCCTCGACCATTTTTTTCTTATCGTTTGCCATTTCTCTTTTCCTCACACTTTGTAAAACCGGGGACAGGCGCTCAGATACGCTCCTCCAGATAGTTGACCACATCACCGACGGTGTGGAAGTTCTCGATGTCCTCATCGGGGATCTCAACGCCGAACTCGTCGGACAAAGTGGTGATCATATCAATAACATCAAGGCTGTCTGCGCCGAAATCGTTGACAATGTCGCTGTCGGGGGTAATCTTTTCAGGCTCGACCTCAAGCTGGTCGGCCAGATAGTCACGGATGCGGCTGAAAACTTCGGAATCCATAATTTAACTCCTTTATAAACACAGATATACATTTAATATATAGCGTATCTGCGGGTGAATGTCAAGGGGGTAAGTGTTAATTTTATGCCATATTGCATAGGATTTGCGGGGAGGTGGGCAAGTGAAGCTGAATTTTACCAAAATGCAGGGCGCGGGCAACGATTATATCTACATCGACTGCCGCGCTGCGGGGCTGCCGCCCGACGCCGCCGCGTGGGCGGTGCAGCTGTCGCGGCGGCACTTTTCGGTGGGTGCGGACGGGGTGATCTACCTCTGTCCCCCGCTGCGGGCCGACGGCGACGCGGCCATGCGGATGTTCAACGCTGACGGCAGCGAGGGGGTCATGTGCGGCAACGGTGTGCGCTGCG